>Ga0302046_10000253_pt1 | contig 56024 bp, 46 predicted proteins | sample RVTome_11_FD_200261 | JGI IMG/M metagenome (GOLD analysis project Ga0302046, IMG submission 200261) | Soil microbial communities from uranium-contaminated site in the Upper Colorado River Basin, Wyoming, United States - RVT147D111 (version 2) ...
CGCCATCCAAATTCATCTGGCACCCCTTTCTCAGGTGGCTGTTTCTGTCTCGTTAATCTAGATTTAGTCGATTATGCTTAATGGACAGTTAACTTCGCTATAGTCTGAAAGAAACATAATATATTACACTGAACATACATAGTTAAACTGAATAAAAATCCGAGTTGTTGAAGGTTAATATTACAGCGATTCCACCGTATACATAATCGACAGGATTCCATTGTCCCGCTTCTGAGATTCGATGTATCGAATTTCGGGATCCGTGGGACGCCAAATACTTGAATCCAGTGTGAATCAGGTCCCGAAACGCGTCACCGGCCTGGCCACGGGCTTCGGAACCGTCACACCGGTCAATAATCAAGCCTGACCGCGCCTTGGCGCCGTGCCGCCCGGGCGGAAACCGGGTGACGCCGGGCAGGCGCTTCACGGTCTTTTCATCACCCTTGAGCAAACTGTGCGGAACCCGCCATCGCCTGCGAGGCTGCCGCCGTGCTGCTATCCAAACTTGTCGAGTCGTGGGGTTCCGACCAGGGGGACGTCGATCCGGCGGAACGACGCCTTTCGGTGCGCATGCTCGCCTATTGGAACGAGCTCCGCGGCGACGACGCCTTTCCCTCGCCCGATCTCATCCAGTTCGAGGACGTGCCCGAACTGTCCGAATTCGGCTTCACCATGTCGGTCGGCCCGGGAGGCTCGCGGCCGAAGCTCCATTTCCTGGGCAGCGGGCTCAAGAACCACATCAACATGTTCCGCGACGGCGACATCTCCCAGTCCTCGGGCAACAAGGCGCTCAGCCTGGCGCTCAACGACGCCATCCGGCGCTACGTGGACGTGATGGAGCGTGAGGGCCCGGTCGCCTTCGAATCGGAATCGTCGTTCAACGATCCAGGCACGCAATTCGCCTACCGGGCGATCATGCTGCCGTTCAGCCGGAACAACGATCAGATCGACTTCGTGCTCGGCGCGATCCGCTACAAGGAGCGGTCGTCCGAGGCGGTTTTGCCGGCGGCCCCGTCGAGCGGCCTGGCGGCCAGCCTCCAGGAGTGTCGGAAACTGGTCTCCGCCTGGCAGGCCGAGGAGACGAAGAGCCGCGCGCTGCTCTACGAAACGCTCGAGCGCGCCTATCAGTTCCAGTTCGAGGCCGAGCACGACCTGGCGGGCTTCGACGAGCTTTGCCTCCGCCAAGGCATCAACCGCCAGGCCCGCGCCCCGTTCACGCCGGTGGTCAAGCTCGTCTTCGGGCCCTCTCACGACAAGACCCGCGTCTCCGAATACGCGGCCTGCCTCGCCTACGCCAAGCGGCAGGGCTGCGAGGCCGGAAACCTGCGGGCGCTGATCGGAGGCACCGAGGGCGGCATGAAGGGCTGCGTGAAGGCCGAGCGCGCCCTGCGCCGCGCCGAGCGTGGAGACAATCCGGCGAAGCCGCAGAAACACAAGGAGTTGCTGCGCGAGCTTAATCCGCTCATTGACTTGTTCGACGGCAGCGGCGCCCGCGAGGAATTCGTCCTGCTGCTGGCCCGGCGCGAGCCGCGGGACGGCACCAAGCTGCACGTCCTCTGCACCCTCGACGAGAAGCCCTCGGTGGTCGAGCCGATCCTCAGGCGGGCGGCCAAGGCGCTCAAGGGTACGAAGGACTAAAAGGGCACGCCAGCTTCGGCGGCGGCTCAGGCGAACTCGACCTCGAGGGTCATCGCCGGCGCGCCGTCGGGGTCGCGCGCCTCCAAGACGGCGCCGCCGTCGGTCAACGCCCCCACCACCTCGAAGGGCTCGGTGTCGAAGAGCGGCCGCCGCGCGCGGAAGGCATGTGCCCGGATCGGCCGCCCGTCCGTATTGTCCCGGCACAAGTCGATCAGATACGCGCCGATCAGCGGTCCGTGCAGGATGAGCCCCGGATAGCCCTCGACCCCGGTGGCGTAGCTGCGGTCGTAATGGATGCGGTGGCCATTGAAGGTCAGCGCGGAATATCGGAACAGCGTCACCGGGTCGGGGGTGATCGTGCGCCGCCAATCGGGCCTGGGCACGCTCGGTTGCGCCACTTGGGAGGTTTTGGCGGGCGCGGCCACGTCGCGGTAGACGATATCGTGCTCTTCCTCGACCGCCAGCTCCCCGCCACCAGATGCATCGCCGCCGAAGATCTGGTAGCGGATGAGGACAAAGACCAATGTCCCGCTTTTCCCCGATTTCTCGCCGATCCTGGCGATTGCGCCCTCGCGGCGGATTGTCTCGCCGGCCTCGAGCGGCCGGTGATAGGTCGTGCGCGCGCCGGCGAACATGCGCCGGGGCAGGGGGATCGGCGGCAGGAAGCCGCCGCGCGCCGGGTGTCCGTCGGGCCCCAGCGCCGAGCCGCGGGCCACCGGCGGGAAATACATGAAATGCCACAGCGGCGGCACCGGGTCCCCGGCCTGCCAGCCCGGATCCTCGTGGTCGAAAGTGGCGCTCATCCGGGTCAGCGAGGCGATCGAGACAATGTCCTCCACGCTTTCGCGCGAGCCGACCCAGCGCTGCCACTCCGACCCCGCGGCCGCGGTCTGGGGCTTCGCCATCGCTAGTACGACCGTGGCAGGCCGAGCACGTGCTCGGCGATATAGGTGAGGATGAGGTTGGTCGAGATCGGCGCCACCTGGTAGAGGCGCGCCTCGCGGAACTTCCGCTCCACGTCGTACTCCTCGGCGAAGCCGTAGCCGCCGTGGGTCTGCAGGCACATGTCGGCGGCCTGCCAGGCGGCTTCGGAGGCCAGCAGCTTGGCCATGTTGGCGAGCTCGCCGATGTTGCCCCCGGCATCGAACGTCGCCGCCGCCTTCTGCACCATCAGGTCGGCCGCCTCGGTCGCCGCATAGGCGCGGGCGATCGGGAATTGTATCCCCTGGTTCTGGCCGATCGCGCGGCCGAAAACCTGTCGCTCGCCTGCGTAGTCGACCGCCTTCTTGATGAACCAGCGCGCGTCGCCGATGCTTTCGGAGGCGATCAGCGTGCGCTCGGCGTTCATGCCGTCGAGGATGTAGCGGAAGCCCTGGCCCTCCGCGCCGACCAGGTTTTCCGCCGGCACCTCCATCTCGTCGAAGAACACCTCGGTGGTGCCGTGGTTGATCATGGTGCGGATCGGCCGCACGGTGAGCCCGTTGCCCAGCGCCTCGCGCATGTCGACCAGGAAGACCGAGAGCCCCTCGATGCGCTTCTTGATCTCGTCCTTGGGCCTGGTGCGGGCCAGCAGCAGCATCAGGTCCGAGTGCTCGGCCCGCGAGGTCCAGACCTTCTGGCCGTTCACCACGTAGCGGTCGTTGCCCTTCTTCACCGCGGTGGTGCGCAGGCTGAGCGTGTCGGTGCCGCTGGTCGGCTCGGAGACCCCGAAGGCCTGCAGGCGCAGCTCGCCCGAGGCGATCTTCGGCAGCCATTGCGCCTTCTGCGCCGCGCTGCCGTGGCGCAGGATCGTGCCCATGATGTACATCTGGGCATGGCAGGCGGCGCCGTTGCTGCCGCTCTTGTGGATCTCCTCCAGGATCGCCGAGGCCGCCCGCAGCCCAAGGCCGCTGCCGCCGTATTCCTCCGGGATCAGCACCGCCAGGAAGCCCGCCTCGGTCAGCGCCCGGACGAACTCGCTGGGATAGGCGCGCTCGCGGTCCTTCGCGCGCCAGTACTCGCCGGGGAAGCGCTCGCAGAGCGCCCGCACCGAGTCGCGGATGGCGTCGATCTCCGTATCGGCTTCGGCGGCAGGCGGGGCGTGCGGGGTCACGTTCATCGCAGAGCTTCTATCGCTGCTGTCCGGTCGGGGCGCGCAGGCGTCCAGCCTGCGCCCGCGGCAATCTTAAGTGCGCCGCCGCCCGCGTTCCAATGGAAATGCCGGGCGCACGGCCCGGCCAACAGATATGACCGTCGCATCTGCGGTCCCGCGCGGCGGCGCGCATATCGAGGAAGGCCGCACCATTTGCTGTCTACTAGTGGACAATCAGCGGAATTACCCGTCCTTGCGGCCTTGGGCGATCGCCAGCAACCGATCGGCGTCGAGATGCGCCTCCAGATGCGCCGCCAGCGCGTCGAGCGTGTCCTCGACCAGCGCCTCGTAGCGCAGCGCCTCGCGGGCGCGCCGGCCGAGGCGGGCCAGGAAGGCATGGCGGAAGGCGTCGCTGGCGAAGAGCCCGTGCAGGTAGCAGCCCGCCACCAGCCCGTCGGCCGAGACCGCGCCGTCGGCGCGCCCGCCGAACTCGAGCATCGGCCGCTCCGTGCCGGCGCCGGTCGTCCGGCCGATATGCATCTCGTAGCCGCGCACGGCGGCGCCGCTGGCGCGTTCGCTGCCCGAGACCTCGGTGAGCTGCTTGCCGCCGACGATGCGCGTCTCGACGTCGAGCAGGCCGAGCCCCTCGGCGCGCCCCGGCCGGCCCTCGATGCCGTCGGGATCGGCGACCGTGCGCCCCAGCAGCTGATAGCCGCCGCAGATCCCCAGGACGGCGCCGCCGCGCCGGTGGTGCGCCAGGATGTCGATGTCCCAGCCCTGGGCGCGCAGGAAGGCGAGCTCGGCCAGGGTCGCCTTGCTGCCGGGCAGCACCACCAGGTCGGCCGAGGCGGGCAGGGCCTCGCCCGGCTGGACGAATTGTACCGAGACGCCCGGCTCCGCCGCCAGCGGGTCGAGATCGTCGAAATTCGAGATCCGCGAGAACACCGGGACCGCGACGGTGAAGCCGTCGTCCCCGGCGGTGCCCGACGAGGCGATCCCGACCGAATCCTCCGACGGCAGGTGCCGCGCCGCGTCGAAGTAGGGGACGATCCCCAGGCTCGGCATCCCGGTGCGCTCGGTGATCGCGGTCAGCCCGCCCTCGAAGAGCCGCATGTCGCCGCGGAACTTGTTGATGATGTAGCCCTTGAGGAGCGCCCGCTCCTCCGCGCGCAGCAGGCCGTGGGTACCGACGATGCTGGCGATCACGCCGCCGCGGTCGATGTCGCCGACCAGCACCACCGGCACCGCCGCCGCCGTCGCGAAGCCCATGTTGGCGATGTCGTCCCCGCGAAGGTTGATCTCGGCCGGACTGCCCGCGCCTTCCACAAGAACAATATCAGCATCCTTCCGTAGTCTCTTGAAACTGTTCAATACCTCTGGAAGCAGCGCGCCCTTGGTTAACTGATAGTCCTCCGCGTTGGCGGCGCCGGCCAGCTTGCCGCGGAGGATGATCTGGGCGCCGGTCTCGCTCTGCGGCTTCAGCAGCACCGGGTTCATGTCGACCGAAGGCGCCACCCCGCAGGCGCGCGCCTGCAGCGCCTGGGCGCGGCCGATCTCGCTGCCGTCGCCGGCGATTGCCGCATTGTTCGACATGTTCTGCGGCTTGAACGGGCGCACCGCGAGCCCGCGCCGGGTGAACAATCGGCAGAGGCCCGCGGTCAGCACCGACTTGCCGACATCCGACCCGGTCCCCTGCAGCATCACCGCGCCCGCCACCGCTCGACCCCTTCGTAAGTTGTTCCGGCGCATGTTGTGCCGGCGATTGTCGTTCCGGCGATTGTCGTTCCGGCGATTGTTGTCGCCGCGATTGTCCCGGCCTCGCCCGGCCGCCGCTGCTGTCTCCGCCGAAATCCGCGCCGTGGCAAGTCCTAAGCTTAGGCCGGGAGCTTAGGCCGGGAGCTTAGGCCGGTTGGCCCCGCCATCTAGCAAATTCCGCCCGGGTGCGCTATACGCCGAACTAATGTTCGTTCATGCGAAGGAGGCGACCGGCCGGTGACCGAACAATTGACCGACGTCGTCAAGCGACGCCAGACCAACCGCCGCGCCGCGCTCATGGAGGCGGCGGCGCGCCAGTTCCTGGCCAAGGGCTTCGCGGCGACCTCGATGCGCGACATCGCCGCCGACGCCGGCATGCAGCCCGGCTCGATCTACTACCATTTCCCCTCCAAGGCCGAGCTTCTCGTCGCGGTGCACGAGGAGGGCCTGCGCCGCATCACCCAGGCGACCACGGCGGCGCTCGAGGCTTGCGCCGCCGCGCCGCCCTGGGAGCGCCTCGAGGCGGCCTGCATCGCCCATCTGACGGTGCTGCTGGAGGGCGGGGACTTCCTCCAGGCCCTGATGCGCAACGTGCCCCTGGACAGCGACCCCGCGCGCGGGCATATCACCCAGCTTCGCGACCGCTACGAGGCGATCTTCGCGGGCCTGCTCGACGCGCTGACGCTGCCGCAGGGCGCCGACCGCCAGGATCTCCGTCTCATGCTCCTGGGGGCGATGAACTGGTCCTTCACCTGGTACCGGCCGGGCCGGGCGACGCCGGCGGAGATAGCCCGCCAGTTCGTGGGCTTCCTGCGCGCCGGGCTCGACCGCTAGGCGCCACTTTTTCGGATTGAAGGCAATGGCGCAACGCAAGCCCCTCAGCAGCGACGAATGGGCGGCGCGCCTGGCGGCAGGCGAGCGGGTGGCGCTGGCCCGCGCCATCACCGCGGTGGAGAACGACCGCGCCGAGGCCAAGGCGGTCCTGCGCGCCGTCTACGGCCGCGCCGGCGGGGCCCAGGTCGTCGGCATCACCGGCGCCCCCGGGGTCGGCAAGTCGACGCTCCTGAACGCCCTCATCGCCAAATACCGCGCGCTCGACAAGAAGGTCGGCGTGGTCGCCGTCGACCCCTCGAGCCCGATCAGCGGCGGCGCCATCCTGGGCGACCGCATCCGCATGTCCGAGCACGGCGGCGACGGCGGCGTCTTCGTGCGCTCGCTCGCCGCCCGCGGCCATCTGGGCGGCCTCTCGCGGGCGGCGGCGCGGGTGGTCGACGTGATGGACGCCGCCGGCCACGACATCGTCATCGTCGAGACCGTCGGCACCGGCCAGTCCGAGGTCGAGATCATGGACATCGCCCAGACCGTGCTGGTGGTCAGCGCCCCGGGCCTGGGCGACGACATCCAGGCGGTCAAGGCCGGCATCCTCGAGATCGCCGACATCCTGGTGGTCAACAAGGCCGACATGCCGCTCGCCGACCGCACCGAGGCCCAGCTGCGCGACGCGCTCGCCCTCGGCCACCGCCCGGGCTGGCAGGTGCCGGTGATGAAGACCGCCTCGACCACCGGGGAGGGGATCGAGGCGCTGGTCGCGACCATCGCCGACCACCACGGCCAGCTCGACCGGCGCGACCGCGAGGAGGCGGGCCGCGCCCGCATGCGCCGGCTGATCGCCTCGACCGCGGCCGATCTCCTGCGCGACAGCATGGCGGCGAGCGACGACGAGCGCCTCGATAAGCTCTGCGACGCCGTCTCGAAGGGCGAGCTCGATTTCGAGGATGCGGCGATCCGCGCTGCGAAGCTCGTCACCGACGGACTCTGACGCAGGTACTCGAGCAGGTCGTGATTAGATCGAATCACTTCCTGATTCGACCTAATCACGTGAATCTGCTCTATTATCAAATAGTTAGATCGGATTCACGCATTTGGGCCGGATCGATATTCGGTCCGGCCCAAATGCGACCCGATCTAAAGACAATTTTCGATACAATCCGATTAGGCCAGACGGTCGAGCGATCCTTCCAGATCCTTGCGGAAATCGGGATGCGCGATAGCGATCAGCCGCCGCGCCCGCTCGAAAACCGCCACCCCCGCCAAATCGGCGACGCCGTGCTCGGTCACCACCACGTCGACATCGCTGCGCGCCGTGGTGACGACGCCCCCGGAGAGCTTCGGCACGATGGTCGAGACCGTGCCGCCGCGCGCCGTCGAGCGCAGCGCGATGATGCCGCGCCCGCCGGGCGCGGCGAGCGCGCCGCGGCTGAAATCGACCTGGCCGCCGATGATGCCGACCGGCCGGCCGCCGGCAATCTCGCTGTTCACCTGGCCGGTCAGGTCGACCTCGATCGCGGCGTTGATGGCGAAGAAGCGCTCGAGCTCGCCCAGCACGCCCGCCGCGTGGGTGTAGGAAGACGGGCGCACTTCGAGCGCCTTGTTGCGGTGAACCCAGCGATAGAGGTCGGGCGTGCCGTAGATCACCGCGGTGACCGTCTTGCCGGTATCGATGGGTTTGACCCGGTTGGTCACGGCCCCGGCCTCGATCAGCGACACCATGGCGTCGGTGAGCAGCCCCGTATGCACGCCGAGGTCGCGCTTGCCCGACAGGGCCTCGAGCGCGGCGCTCGGGATCGCGCCGACGCCGGTCTGCAACACCGCCCGGTCGGGGATCAGCCGGGCGATCTGCGCCCCGATCGCCCGCTCGGCGTCGCCCAGCGTCGGCCTGGCGAAGACCGGCGGCGGCCTGCTCGTCGGCACCACGGCATCGACCTCGTCGAGTGCGATTTCGGTGTCGCCGAGGGTCTCGGGGAGCCGGTCGTTCACCTCCGCGATCACCACCCGCGCCGATTTCACCGCCGCGTCCATGTAGTCGGCCGAGAGCGAGAGGTTGAGCGGGCCGCCGGCGCTCCCCTGCGCCGTGTTGACCAGCGCCACGTCGCACGGAATATCGCCCGCCAGCAGGTGCCCCGGAATGCGCGAGAGATGGACGGGCAGGGCGTTCAGCGCCCCGTTGCGGGCGAAGCGGTGGTTGGTCTGGCTGCCGCCGGCGAAGGAAAGCGCGATATGCTCCGCACAGTCGCGCGCCAAGGATTCGCTCACCGACAGGCCGACGAAGGCGCGGATGCCGCCGAGCCCCGCCGCCTGCGCGCTCAGCAGCTCGACCAGCGTCGCCGGTTCGGCCGTCATCTGTCCCCAGACCAGGGCGTCGCCCGGCGCGATCAGCGATGCGTAGTCGAGGCGCTCGGGCGCGATCCGCTCGGCCATGGCGCCGGTGTCCCGTCCCGGGCCCTTGTCAGACGCGCTCGATCAGCGCCGCCGTGCCGAGCCCGCTGCCGGCCGGGATCGTCGCCGCCCCCAGCTTGAGGTCGCGCTGGTGCAGCGCCTGGGCGAGGTGGATGGCGATCCTGAGCCCCGACATGCCGACCGGATGGCCGAGCCCGACGGAGCCGCCGTCGACGTTGAGGCGCGCGCGCGGCCACTGGCCCATGCGCTCGCAGGCCAGGAGCTGCACCGCGAAGCCCTCGTTGCACTCGATGAGATCGAGGTCGTCGACGCCCTTTTCCGCCGCCATCAGCGCCGAATTCAGCGCCTCGACGCAGGAATACCCCATCAGGTTGGGATCGCAGCCGACCATCGCCGTGCCCGGCATGACGATGCGCGCCAGCGGGTCGATGCCGAGCTTGCGCAGCCCCGCCTCGCTGCAGATCAGCGCCGCCGCCGCCCCGTCGTTGATGCCGGCGGCGTTGCCGGCGGTGATGGCGCCGCCGTCCTTGACGGTCTTCAGCTTGGCGAGCGCCGCCACGCTGATGTCGCGCCGCGGGTGCTCGTCGCGCTCGAAGCGCGTGATTGTACCCCTTCGTCCCGGCACCTCTATGGGGACAATTTCGTCGTCGAAGCGCCCGGAATCCATGGCGTCGAGCGCGCGGTGGTGCGAGACCACGGCGTATTCGTCCATTTCCGCGCGCGCGATCCCGTCGACTTCGGCGTGATGCTCGGCGACGTCGATCATATACCGGGGATCGCCCCACATCTTCGAGCCGGCCAGCGTGCATTCGCGCAGCGTGTCGGTGAACTCGCCGTGGGCGTTGCGGTAGCCCCAGCGCGCGCCGGCCACCATGTGCGGCGCGTTCGACATCGATTCGAGCCCCACCGCCAGCACGCAGTCGACCTCGCCCAGCGCCACCTGCTGTGCCGCCAGGATCAGCGCCGCCAGGCTCGAGCAGCACTGCATGTTGACGGTGAAGGCGGGCGCCCGGTCGGGCACGCCGACGCGCTTGGCGACGATCCGCGCCGGGTTCGATTCCGTCATGTCCTGCAGCACCATGCCGCCGATCACCCGGTCCACGCTGTCGGGCTTGACCCCGTTGCGCGCGAACAGCGCCGTCACGACGCTGGAGGCGAACTCGGTGGCGCGCAGCGGCATGAGCGCGCCGCCGAAGCTCCCCATCGGGCTGCGCAGCCCGGCTGCGAGATAGGCCTTCGCCGCCATGTCGACCCTCCGTCCTTGCACCAAAGCCTTAGCCGAACGTTTGTTCGGTTAAATTAGAACGAACCGATTGTCCGGCGCAAGGCTCAATCCGGCGCCGCCGGAACCGGCGGCAATCCTGCGCGACCTCACCGGTTGCCTCGCCCCCGGTTGCCTCGCCCCCGGTTGCCTCGCCCATAGATCCCGATAAACTCCCGCGCCGCGATGGCTGGGAACCGAAGAGGGGGAGACATGGTCGATCAACCGGCGCCGGACGAGGCCCGCCCGACGGCGCCGCCTGCGGCCAAGGTGGGTTTCGGCGTCACCGCGCTCGTCTTCGGCATCATCGCCGTCTTCGTCTGCTGGATCCCCTTGATCGGCCTGATCCCGCCGGTCTTCGCGATGGTTTTCGGCGGCGTCGGGATCTACATGCGCAACGGCCCCGGCATGGCGGTCGCCGGGTTGGTGCTCGGCCTCATCACCTTCGCGATCAACATGGGGTTCGTGCTGTTCGCCGCGTTCCGCACTACGGGCGGATAGATCGTCCGGCCGGCCGCGCGGCGATTGGCCCTTGACGCGATTTCCGGCGCGCTGTTAGGTTAACCGAACGTTCGTTCGGTGAAGCGGCGCGCCGTCCCGGCGCCCGAAGCGGGGGCAGGCCCATGTTCAACGACCGCACGCTCGCGACCTCCAAGGCCATGGCCGAGGCGCGCGAGGCGGACTACCAGCGCATCGTGGAGAAGTTCGGCAACCAGGCGCCCGCCCAGGCGCGCCATCCGGAGACCCATTCGGGCCTGCCGATCAAGACCGCCTATTTCCCCCACGACGTCGCGCATATCGACTACGAGGCGATCGGCGCGCCGGGCCAGTATCCTTTCACCCGCGGCAACCTGGCGGCACAGTACCAGCTCATGAACTGGGCCAACCAGCCGGTCATCGGCTACGGCCTGCCCGAGGACACGCGGGCCCGCATGGACCTGCTGGCGGAGCAGGGCATGGTCGGCTATTTCGGCCAGCGTTTCTACAACCTGGTCTACGACCTGGTGAGCCACGAGGGGCTCGACCCCGACCATCCCGCGGCGCGCGGCCGCATCGGCCAGTGCGGCATGGCGGTCTACTCGAAATCCGACATGGCGCGGCTCTTCGACGGCATGGACCTCACCAAGATGAACGTGGTCCACATCACCTACTACCAGGTGATCCCGGCCCTGGCGCAGTACATCGCCTACGCCGAGGACCAGGGGGTGGGCCCCGGCGATCTCCGCGGCAACTCGATGAACTGGTACCACCAGTCGGCCTATGTCGGCATGAGCGCCTTTCCGCCCGACCAGGGCCTCAAGCTCGCCGCCGCGCTGATCAACTTCTGCGCCGGCCACATGCCGCGCTGGAACACCACCAACTTCTTCGGCTACGGCGTGGAGGAGGCCGGCGGCTCGGCGATCCAGGAGATCGGCCTCATGCTGGCCTTCGGCATCGAGCTGGTGCGCGCCTGCGAGGCCATGGGGCTGTCCGCCGACCAGGCGCTGCCGCGCTTCGGCTTCCAGATCGCCCAGGCCAACGACTTCTTCGAGGAGGTCTGCAAGATCCGGGCGCTCCGGCGCGTCTGGGCCACTACCATGGCCGAGAAATTCGGCGCCAAGGATCCGCGCTCGATGCACGTGCGCATCCACACGCACACCTCCGGCGCCTGCCTCACCGCCCGGCAGCCGCTGGTCAACCTGATCCGCACCACGCTCCATGCCTTCGGGGCGGCGCTCTCGGGCACCCAGGCGATGGAGGTCTCGGCCTACGACGAGGCGCTCTCGATCCCGACCAAGGAGGCCGCCACGCTGGCGCTCCGCGTCCAGCAGGTGATCCAGGAGGAAACCAACATCACGGCCGTCTCCGACCCGCTGGCGGGCTCCTACTACGTCGAGGCGCTGACCGACCAGATGTGCAACGCCGCCCTGGAGTTCGTCGAGCGCATCGAGACGCAGGGCGGCTACATCGCCGCCCAGCGCTCGGGCTGGATCCGCCGCGAGATCGAGGGATCGGCCGAGCGCTGGCGCGAGATGGTCAATGCCGGCCAGCGCAAGGTCGTCGGCCTCAACTGCTACGAGACCGACGAGGAGCCCCGGGAGAACATCTTCAAGGTCGACGCCGAGGTCGAGCGCGTCGCCGTCGAGCGCCTGGAGGCACTGCGCAAGTCCCGCGATTCCGCGGCCCACGGCAAGGCGATGGCGTCCTTCGGCAAGGCCGCAGCCGATTTCGCCGCGGCGACGGTCGAGGACCTGAACGCGAGCGCCCTGATCGAGGCCGCCATCGAGGCCGCGCGCGCCGACGCCACCACCGGCGAGCTGATGGGCGCGATGAAGGAAACCATGGGCTGGGCCGCGCCGCACGAGTACTGAGGCCCGCGTCCGGTTCATAGAAAACAAATTATCTGAGCGATATCAGCGGTCTCGCACGATTTTCTCAGATTGACGCTGCGGAGTGACCTGCCAATGCCCGATCCAGTGCGCGTCCTCCTCGCCAAGCCGACGCATGATTGCCACGACCGCGGCGTGCGCTACGTCGCCAAGAAGATGCGCGACGCCGGCTTCGAGGTCATCTTCACCAACTTCCTGCTGCCCTCGGAGATCGTCGACACGGCGGTCGAGGAGGACGTCCAGGTGGTCGGCGTCTCGAGCTCCTCGGGCGGGCATCTCCCCGTCTTCGAGGACCTGATCGCGGGGCTCAAGGAGAACGGCCTCGACGACGTGGTCCTGATCGGCGGCGGCGTGATCCCCCGCGACGACGAGGAAACCCTCAAGGCCAGCGGCGTCGCGGCGATCTTCGGTCCCGGCACCACGGCCGAGGACGCGATCGCGCTGATCCGCGAGCGCGTCGCCGGCTCTTCGGTCGGGCGCGCACCGGTCGAGGGCGCCGCCTGATGGCCGGCTTCGCCAAGGTCGCGATCCTCGGCGGCGGCGGGCTCATGGGCCACGGCATCGCGCTCGCCTGCCTGCAGGGCAGCGAGGCGGCCGTCACCATCGTCTCGCGGCGCCAAGCCTCGGTCGACCACGGCCTCTCGCTGATCGCCACGGGCCCCTTCGGCCTCGCCAAGGGGGTCGAGCGGGGAAAGCTCACCCAGCAGGCCGCCGACGCCATCCTGGGGCGTCTCAGCGGCACCACCGACTACGCCGAGGGCCTCGACGGCGCCGATCTCGTTTTCGAGACCATTCCCGAGGCGGTCGCGGTCAAGCACGCGGCGCTGGTCGAGGCCGAGACGCACGCCCCCAAGGCCGTCTTCGCCACCAACACCTCCTCGATCATGATCTCCGAGCTGTCGGCGCCGCTCGCCGAGCCCGGCCGTCTCGTCGGCACCCATTGGTTCTACCCCTCCAACGTGATGCCGCTGGTCGAGGTCGCGCGGAGCGAGCTCACCGACAGGGACAATCTGGACAATGTCGTCAACTACCTGAGGGCCATAGGAAAAAAGCCGGTCGTCGTGGGCGACGCCCCGGGCTTCTTCATGACCCGCTTCATCAACAACTACATCGCCGAGGCGATCCGCCTGGTCGAGCTGGGCATCGCGGGACCTGCCGAGGTCGACGAGATGTGCAAGACCGGGCTCGGCTGGCCGATGGGCGTCTTCGAGCTGCTCGACGACGCCGCCGCCTTCGACTCGTACTACCAGGCGCAGACCTACCTGCACGAGACCTGCGGCGAGCGCTACGCGATCCCGCCGCTCGCCCGCAAGGTGTTCCTGGCCGGATACAAGGGCAATCCCAAGTTGAAACCGGGCAGTCGGGGAGGTTTCTACGACTTTTTGGGTATCGAAAGGCCCGAAAAGGGCGGTAAGTAGGCCCGATACCTGCGTCACGGGCGGATTTCAGCCGACATGACCTCCATCAAGGGCCGACAGCTCGTCTATCGCGGCTACACCCAGGACGAGCTCGACATTCAGTACAACCAGGGCAGTCTGGTGCCCGACCTGGCGGCTTATCGCGCACATTGGGCGGAGGCGAGCGAGGCCGCGCGCCGCGGCGCCGATTGCGCGCGCGACATCGCCTACGGTCCCGGCGGGCGCGAGACGCTCGACCTGCTCCGTCCGGCAAGCCCCGCCGGTCCGGCCGGCAGCCCCGTCGTCGTCATGATCCATGGCGGCGCCTGGCGCGCGCTCTCCAAGGACGCCGCGGCCTTCAGCGCGCCGGCCATGCTCGAGGCGGGCGCCGCCTTCGTCGCGCTCGGCTTCGACCTGATCGACACCGCGGCCCTGGCCGAGATGGTGCGCCAGGTCCGCGCCGGCGTCGCCTGGGTCCACCGCAACGCCGCCGCGCACGGCCTCGACCCCGATCGCATCTTCCTGCACGGCTTTTCCTCCGGCGCCCATCTGGCCGCGAGCGTGCTCGCCGACGGCTGGCGCGCCGGGGCGGGCCTGCCGGAGGACCTGGTCAAGGGCGCGGTGCTGTGCAGCGGGCCCTACGACCTCGAGCCCGTCGTGCGCAGCGCCCGCGGCGACTACCTCAAGCTCGATCCGGCAGGGGCGGGGCCGCTGAACCCGGTCCGCCACATCCCGGCCGGCGGGCCGCCGATCGTCGCCGCCTGGGGCGACGGCGAGCTGCCCGAGTTCCGCCGCCAGGGCGCGGCCTTCGCCGAGGCCTGGCGCGCCGCGGGCAACCGGGCCGAGACGATCGAGCTCGCGGGCTGCAATCATTTCGACGCCTGCCTCCGCTTCGCCGATCGCGGGGGTCCGCTCGGCCGCGCGGCGCTGGCGCAGATGGGACTTGATTAGCCTGCATTCGCCAATCGGTCTGGGTGTGGTAGACAAGCGACTAAGCCAAGCCCTCCAGGCCAAGCCCTCCAGGCCAAGCCCTCCAGGCCAAGCCCTCCAGGCCAAGCCCTCCAGGCCAAGCCCTCCAGGCCAAGCCCTCCAGGTAAGCCGTCCGAATGGCTTGAAACGCCCATCCCAACGAACTCCCGCGAAGGAGGCGAAGATGAAAACCGTCACCAGGACGATCGCGCTTGCGGTGCTCGCAGGCAGCCTCGCCGCCGCTCCGGCGCGCGCCGCCGAGAAGCCCGTCGCCATCGGCACGCTGCCGCAAGGCTCGCTCGGCTTCGCCATCGCCTCGGCGGTGGCCAAGGTCGCGACCGAGAAGGGTGGCCTGCAGGTCCGCGCGATCGGGCAGGGCGGCTCCAGCGTCTACCTGCCCAAGGTCAACTCGGGCGAGCTCGAGTTCGGCACCTCGAACACCTTCGAGGCGATCTTCGCCACGCAAGGCACGGGCAACTTCAAGGGCCGCGCCAACGGCGATCTCCGCGTCGCCGCCATGCTGGTGCCCTTCGCCGTCGGCTTCATGGTCGCCAAGGACTCGCCGGTGAAGACCGTGACCGACCTCAAGGGGCGGCCGTTTCCCACCGGCTACGCCAAGATGAAGCTGGTCGGCATCATGCAGCAGGCGATCTTCAACGCCGTCGGCATGAGCGAGAAGGACGTGAAGCCCGTGCCGGTGCCCAATTTCGTCAAGGGCGCCGCGCTGCTCGCCGAGGGCAAGGTGGTCGGCTCCTTCCTCGCCCCCGGCTCCGGCGTGGTCCGCAAGACCCACGCCAAGCGCCCGGTGCGCTTCATCGACATCCCCAAGAACGAAGCGGTCGAGCGCGCCATCCAGGCCGCCCTGCCGGGCTCGCGCCTGGTCCTGGTCAAGCCCAACAAGCGCCTCGTCAGCATCGCCGGGCCGGTCCACCTGGTGGGCTACCAATACGCGCTGATGACCAACGCCAAGGTTTCCGACGATACCGTGTACCGCCTGGTCAAGGCCTTGCACGGCAACAAGAAATCGCTGGCCGCGGCGCACGGCATCTTCCGCCGCTTCAATCCCAAGCGGATAGCGCCCAAGCTCGAGGGCGCCGTCTACCACCCGGGCGCGGTCAAGTTCTACAAGGAAGCCGGCCTCTGGAAGGACTAGCGCCGGTCGTGATTGGGTCGACTCACGTCTTGATTCGACCTGATCGCGTGAAACTGCTCTGTTATCGAATAGTTGGATCGGATTCACGCATTCGGGCCGGATCAATTCTTGATCCAACCCGAATGCGATCCGATCCGGGGCCGGCGGCCGTCACGGGCGGCCTCCGGGGCCCTCGTGGGTCGACCTGACGTGGCGGAGCCGGCCGGAACCGCTGCGCCGCGCTCCTTCGAGCGTTGGCTGATCACGGTCCTCGCGGCGGCGCTGCCGGTGGTGGGGATCGCCTGGTCGGGCGACCTGCCGCTCGAGCTTGGCTGGCAGATCTACACCCAGCAATATCTCGCCCTGGTCCTCGCGCTGACCCTCGGGCTGGTCTTCCTCCACGTCCGCGCCGACCGGAGCACCGGCGGGCCGGCCCCCTGGTACGACCTCGCCGCCGCCGCGCTCTGTCTGGGCGCCGCCGGCATCGTTGCCGTTTTCTATCAGAGTATAGATGAGGAATTGCCATATAACCCGTTGTTGGGGCTGCCATTCGCGATTGTTTTGCTTGTCTCGTTAACCGAGGCGCTGCGCCGCCTGACCGGGCTCACCCTCACCATCATCGTGGCGCTCTTCTTCCTTTACGGGCTGGTCGGGCACCTGGTGCCGGGACGCCTCGCCGGCAACTTCGTGCCGCCGGTCAGCCTGCTCAACACGCTGATGCTGGGCGAGGCGGGCATCCTCGGCGTGCCGACCCGCATCGCCGCCACCGTCGTCATCGTCTTCGTGCTCTTCGGCGCCATCCTCAACCGCGCCGGCGGCTCGGGCTACTTCACCGACCTGGCGCTGGCGCTGATGGGCCGCTACCGCGGCGGCTCGGCCAAGATGGCGATCGTGGCCTCCAGCCTCTTCGGCTCGATCTCGGGCAGCGCCGTCTCCAACGTCGCCACCACCGGCATCGTCACCATCCCGCTGATGCGCAAGGCCGGCTTCGCCCCGGCCACCGCCGGCGGCATCGAGGCGGTGGCCTCGACCGGCGGCCAGCTTATGCCGCCGATCATGGGGGCGGCGGCCTTCCTGATGGCCCGCGACCTCGACGTGCCCTACAGCGAGGTCGTAGTCGCGGCCCTGCTGCCGGCGCTCCTCTACTACGGCGCGCTGTTCATCCAGGCCGATCTCCGCGCCGCGCGGTCCGGCATCGCCCGCATCGAGGCGGCGCGCATCCCTAGGCTCGGGCGGGTGCTCGTCAGGGGCTGGCACTTCCCGGTGCCCTTCGCGGCGTTGATCGGCGGCATCTTCGTGCTCAACTTCGAGCCCGAGAAGGCGGGTCTCTTCGCCGCCGCGGCCATGGTCGTCCTGGGATTCGCGGTCGCCTTCGACGGCGCCCGCCTCAAGCCGATGGAGGCGGTGCGGATCCTGCCCCAGGTCGGGCTCGCCGTGCTCGACATCATCGTCATCACCGCGGCGGCGGGCATCATCATCGGCGTCCTCAACCGAACGGGCTTGAGCTTCGCGCTGACCCAGAACCTGGTCAGCCTGGTCGACAAGAGCCTGCCCCTGCTGCTGGTCGCCGCCGCGGCGATCTCGATCCTGCTCGGCATGGGCATGCCGACGATCAGCGTCTACGTGCTGCTCGCCGCGCTCATGGCCCCTTCCATCAAGCAGCTTGGGGTCGAGCCGATGGCGGCGCACCTCTTCGTGCTCTATTTCGGCATGATGTCGATGATCACCCCGCCGGTGGCGATCGCCGCCTTCGCCGCGGCCAGCCTCGCGCGCACCGCGCCGATGCGCACCGCCTGGGAGGCCATGCGCTTCGGCTGGCCGGCCTATGTGATGCCTTTCCTCTTCGTCTTCTCGCCCAGCCTGATCCTGATCGGCGAGCCCGGCCCGGTCGTCCTGGCGGCCGCGACCGCGCTCGCCGGGGTCTGGCTGGTCACGGCGGCGATCGTCGGCTACTTCGCGCGCGACCTGACGGCGGTCATGCGACTGGGCTTCGCGCTCGCCGGCCTGCTGTTGCTGGTGCCGTCCGGCGCGTTCCCGCGCGGCTACCTCACGGATATCGCTGGCGCGGCGCTGGGGCTGGCCCTGGCCAGCCACGAATGGCTCGCCGCGCGCCGCTTCGGCCGCGTCGACAGTCCGGGCCGGGACGGCGGCTGACCGCCCGGTTCAAGCGCTATTGATTGGACCGGAAGTCGGCCACGAACTTCTCGGAGATGATCGCCACTGCCGAGCCGACGCGTTCGCTGTGGCCGGCGGCGTCGCTGCTGGCGATCGAGGTCGCGCGCCACAACGGGATATTGGCGACGATCGAGTTCCGCGTGGCCTGCAGCACGGTGGTCTGCGCCGTATAGGCCTCCAGCATCACGGCGGAGATGCAGCGGCCCTGGATCGCGTCGCTCAAGGTGGTGACGCTGGCGCGCAGGGTCAGCGCCGAGGTCCCGACCGGGATGCCGCCGGCCTCCAGCTTCTCGCCGATCCGCGCCCGCAGCAGGCCGCGGCTGATCCGGCACGGCGCGCCTTCGCCTCGGGGAACCGCGACCTTGATCTCCACGGTCTGGAAGCCGCTCAGCCCTTCGCCTTCTGCCAGCGCCGGGCCGTTGAAGGCGCCCAGCAGGGCGATGCCGGCGATGGCTCCAATCACTCTCATCATGCTCGCGAACCCTTTCCTGCGTGAGGTGGTCTTGCGGCGCCCGGTGGACCGATGTTATGGGCGCGTCGCGCCCGGGCGCATAGTGGAAATCTCCAACGGCGCCGCGCCGGGCCGCGCCAAGCCGCGCCGGCGGCGGCAAGCTTGCCTCAAACTTATTCGGGCGCCCGGCGCCGCATCTCCCCGCCGGGCGCGCATCCGGCGCTGATCGAAGTTTTGTGCCGCGCACCCATGCACCCTATATATTGCACCCTATATATTAAGCGCGGTTAACACAGTGCGAAACAATCGACGGATTGTAGACATCCCGGCGTTGTTAGCCTTGGAGCGGGTTGGCGGATCGGGCCGGTTCGCACGCGAAACGATGCGCTGATCGTCGCCATGCCCGACACCGAGCCCCAGCCGACCGCGTCCCGCGACACGTCCGCCGCCCGGCCGCGCGGCGGCTTCGGCCGACGCGCGCGCAAGGTCCTGCTGCCGGTCGTGATCCTGGCGGTGGCGGTCTCTTTCGCCGGCTATCTGCGGGCGACCCGGCCCCCGGTCAAGCGCAACGCCGTCCAGGAGCGCGTCTGGGTGGTTGCCGCGACGGCGGTCGCCTATCAGGACATCCAGCCCAAGCTCCGCCTCTACGGCGAGATCGTCGCCGGACGCCAGGTCGACCTGCGGCCGCTGGTCGGCGGGCGCATCGTCGCGGTGGGCCCGAACTTCGCCGCCGGCGGCATCGTGCGCACCGACGAGCTGCTCATCGAGATCGACGATTTCGACTACAAGTCGGCCGTCCAGGAGCAGCAGGCCCTGCTCGCCGAGGCCAAGGCGCGGCTGGAGGAATATCTCTCCGATCTCACCGCCGAGAAGAGCCTGCTCGTCCGCGACCACGAGCAGGAGACCCTGCGCCAGCGCGAGATGCAGCGCCGCGAGAACCTGCGCGCGCGCGGCAGCGGCTCGGTCAAGGCGCTCGACGACGCCAAGTGGGCGCTCAACCAGGCGCGCCAGGCGGTCACCACCCGCGAGCAGGCGATCTCGCGCCTCTCGGCCCGCGCCAAGCAACAGTCCGCCGTGGTCGCCCGCCTCGAGGTGACGTTGGAGCGCGCCCGCCGCGATCTCCGCGAAGTGCGCCTGCGCGCGCCCTTCGACGGCTTCCTGATCGAGGCCGACGGCGCCATCGGCAAGAAGGTCTCGACCAACGACCGGGTCGCCCGGCTGATCGACGCCCGCCGGCTGGAGGCCAAGTTCCAGATCTCCGACGAGGAGTTCGGCCGCCTCGCCGCGGCCGGCGGCACCCTAGGCCGCACGGCGACGGTGCGCTGGGTGACCCGCGGCCGGGCCTTCACCTTCCCGGCCAGGATCGTGCGTTCGGCGAGCCAGGTCGACGCCAATTCCGGCGGCATCGACCTCTATGCCCGCATCGCCAAGACCGACGCCGCCACCGTGCTGCGCCCCGGCATCTTCGTCGAGGTGGTGATCGAGGACCGCGCCTACGCCAAGGTCGTGCGCCTGCCGGCGAGCGCGCTGCATGGCCGCGGCCGCGTCTACGCCGTGGTCGACGGCCGCCTGCGCGCGCGCAAGGTCGAGGTGGTGGCGCGCGCCGGCAACGACGTGCTGGTGCGCGGCGACCTCAAGCCCGCCGACCGCATCCTGACCACGCGCTTCGCCGAGATCGGCGCCGGCGTCCGGGTCGAGGTCCGGTGAGCGCCGACCGGCCGGGCGGCGAGGACGGCGCCCGAGAGCCCACGGATTCCGGACAGACGCTGTCTACTAGTAGTCAATCCGACGGCACCCGGCGCGGCCGCAGCGACATCGTCGGCATCTTCGCCCGCCACCGCACCGCGCCCAACCTGCTGATGGTGCTGCTGATCCTCGCGGGCATCATCTCGCTCACGCGGATGAACACCCAGTTCTTCCCGGACTTCGGCATCGACATCGTCAGCGTCACCGTCGAATGGCCCGGCGCCAGCGCCCAGGACGTCGACGCCAACATCGTCCAGGCGCTCGAGCCCGAGGTCCGCTTCCTCGACGGCGTCAAGCGGGTGCGCTCCTTCTCCTACGAGGGCGCGGCGCAGATGCTGGTCGAGTTCGAGGCCGGCACCGACATGCAGTCGGCGCTCTCCAACGTGCAGACCGCGGTCGGCCGCGTCACGACCCTTCCCGAGGACAGCGAGAAGGCGGTGATCCAGCGCCTCATCCGCTACGACACGATCAGCCGCCTGATCGTCAGCGGACCTTACTCCGAGGCCTCGCTCAAGGCCGCGGCCAAGCGCATCCGCGACGAGCTGCTGCGCCGCGGCATCGACCGGGTCGACATCTTCGGCGCCCGCGAGGAGGAGATCCGCGTCGAGGTCGAGCCCGAGGTGCTGCGCCGCCTGGGCCTCACCCTCGGCGACATCTCGCGGCGCATCGGCGAGACCTCGCGCGACATTCCCTCGGGCGACACCAAGGGCGGCAGCGAGCGCCAGATCCGCAGCCTCGGCCTGCTCAAGACCGCCGAAGGCGTCGGCGGGGTCGAGGTGCGCGCCCTCGCCAACGGCCAGAAGATCTATCTCCGCGACATCGCCACCGTGCGCGAGCGCTTCAAGGACAAGGACCCGGTGGCGCGCTACCGCGGCCAGCCGGCGCTCGAGCTCCACATCCAGCGCGCGACCAGCGCCGACGCGCTGGTGCTGGCCAATATCGTGCAGAAATACCTGGGCGAGCTGAAACCGACCCTGCCGCCCAACTTCGAGGTCATCCAGTACGACGTCCAGGCGCGCCTGATCCGCAGCCGCGTCAACCTTCTGCTGAAGAACGGCGTCGGCGGTCTCGTGCTGGTCGTGCTGGTGCTGTTCGTCTTTCTGAACGGCCGCGTCGCCTTCTGGGTCGCCATGGGCATACCGGTCTCGCTGATGGCGACCATGCTGGTGATGCTGGCGACCGGGCAGTCGATCAACATGGTCAGCCTGTTCGGCCTCATCATGACCATCGGCATCATCGTCGACGACGCCATCGTCGTCGGCGAGCACGCCGAGACCCAGTGGAGGAGGGGCTTGGCCCCGCTGCCGGCGGCCGAGGCGGGGGCGCGGCGCATGATGGCCCCGGTGTTCAGCTCGTCGCTCACCACCATCGCGGCCTTCATGCCGCTTTTCCTGGTCTCCGATATCATCGGCCAGATCATCGTCGCCATCCCGATGGTGGTGGTCGCGGTGATCGTGGCGAGCCTCGTGGAGTGCTTCCTGGTGATGCCGGGCCACCTGCGCGAGGCGTTCAGGCATTCCGGCGCCAAGGTCTGGGGCCTCCGCCGCCGCTTCGACGCCGGCTTCGCGCATTTCCGCGACCGCATCTTCCGGCGCTTCCTGGCCATGTGCCTCGAATGGCGCTACGCCACCCTCGCCGCGGCGGTCGCGGCGCTGATCGGCGCGATCGGCCTGATCCAGGGCGGCCGCATCGCCTTCATCTTCTTTCCCTCGCCCGAGGTCGACAAGATCTACGCCAACGTCGAGTTCGCCGCCGGCACGCCGCGCGCCACCACGATCAGGATGCTCGACGCGGCGGAGAAGGCGCTCGCCGAGGCCGAGCGCGCGGTCGGCCACGAGCCCGGCAGCCTGGTCAAGACGCGGATCATCCAGGTCGGCCGCGCGGTCGGCGTGAGCCCCTTGGCGATCACCGGCGGCGCCGACCATTTCGGCGGCGTGATCGTCGAGCTGGTGCCCTCGGAAAGCCGCAGCGTCACCGCCGCGACCTTCATGGAGGCCTGGCGGAAGGCGATCGAGCCGATGCCCGGCCTGCAGACGCTGACGGTCAAGCCGGCCCAGGCGGGCCCGCCCGGCCGCGACGTCGACGTGCGCCTGATGGGGGCCGACGCGGCGGCGCTGAAGCGCGTGGCGCTCCAGGTGCGCGAGCTCCTGCGGCGCTATCCGGGGATCAGCAACATCGAGGACGACCTGCCCTACGGCAAGTTCGAGACCATCGTCACCCTGACCCCGCGCGGCAAGGCGCTCGGCTTCACCACGCAGATCGTCGGCGGCCAGATCCGCGACGCCTTCGAGGGCGCGATCGCCAAGCGCTTCGCCCGCGGCGACGAGGAGGTGGCGATCCGCGTCCAATACCCGCGCAGCCGCGCCGACCAGGAGACCCTCAACACGCTCTACCTCAAGAGCCCGCGCGGGCCCTGGGTTGCGTTGAGCGCGGTGGTGAAGTTCGACGACAAGGTCGGCTTCGCGCGCATCAACCGCGAGGACGGCGCCCGGCAGGTCGCGGTCTCCGCCGAGCTCGACAAGGGGCTCAACTCCACCGACAAGGTCATCGCCGCGCTCAAGGCCGACGGCATCGACCGCATTGCCAGCCGCTACGGCGTCACCGTGCGCTACGCCGGCAAGGCCGAGGAGCAGGCGCGCACCTTTGGCGACATGGGCCTCGGCGCGGTGATCGGCCTGGCCGCGATCTACATCATCCTGGCCTGGGTGTTCTCCAGCTACACGCGGCCCATCGTGGTGATGTCGGTGATCCCGCTCGGCTTCGTCGGCGCCACCCTCGGCCATCTGATCATGGGCTTCGACCTCACGATCATGTCGATGGTGGCGCTGATCGGGCTTTCGGGCATCGTGGTAAACGATTCGATCATCCTGGTCAGCACCATCGACGAGCGCATCGCCAACGGCGAGGCGGTGCTCGAGGCCATCGCCGACGGCGCGCGCGATCGCCTGCGGGCGGTCATCCTGACTTCGGCGACCACCATCGGCGGCATCCTGCCGCTGATCTTCGAAAGCGACCTGCAGGCGCAATTCCTGATCCCGATGGCGGTGACGCTCGCCTTCGGGCTCATGGTGGCGACGGTCATGGTGCTGGTCGTGGTGCCGACGCTGATGGCGGTGCAGGCCGACTTCGGCCGCTTCGTCGCGCGCCGCCGCGGAAGCGTCAGCGCAGCGCCGGCCGAATAGCCCGCCCGCCGTGCGGCGAGCGGCTTAATTTCTCCAATCTTACCGGCGACTTGCCGGTCTGCGCGACCGAACACGCCCCAATCGGGGACGCCTCAGTCGAGCACGAACGTGATCTCGATGGTCGCGCGATACTCGGCGATCTTGCCGTTCTCGACCTTGGCCTTCTGTTCCAGGACTTCCAGGCCGGTGATGCCGCGCAGCGTGTCCGAGGCCCGGCCGAGACCGGTCTCGATCGCATCCTGGAAGCCCTTTTTCGACGAGGCCGTGATTTTTGTGACCCGTGCGATAGCCATGTTTCGACCCTCCTAGAGCAGGTCGTGATTAGGTCGAATCACTTCCTGATTCGACCTAATCACGTGAATCTGCTCTATTATCAAATAGTTAGATCGGATTCACGCATTTGGGCCGGATCAATTTTTGATTCGGCCTAAATGCGACCCGATCTAGTCGCAGCGACGACTATAGCGCCGCCCGTCGGACGGCGGCAAATCGGCTCACACGGCCGGCGGTGCGCCGAGGCGTTGGCGCGCGGTGCCGAGCGCGTTCTCCAGCGCGAGGCCGATGAAGAGCAGCCGTTCCTCCGACTGCAGCGTGCCCATGAGCTGGAGGCCCACCGGCATGCCCGCCGCGTCGAGCGCCACCGGCATGGTGAGCGCGCAGAGGCTGAGATAGTTGGCGATGCCGGTGTTGCGCAGCGCCAGCAGGTTCGCCGGCCGGTAGGCCTCGATCTCGGCGATATCGGCCAGGATCGGCGGGGTGATCGGCACCGTCGGCGTCACCATCGCGTCGACCTCGGCGAGCCGCGCCGCCGCCGATCGCGCCATCTCCGCCATCGCCCGCACGCGCCGCACGTATTCATGGGCGGGCAGGGTGGCGGCCTCCTCCATGCGCTGGACGATGATCGGGTCGATGAGGTCGAACCATTCGGGCAGCTCGTCCTTGACGAAGGTGTAGAGCTCGACCGCGGCGAGGCCGCCGGCCTTGAACACCGGATATATCCCGTCGGCCTCCGGCAGGGCGCAGGGGACCAGCTTGGCGCCCATCTTCTCGGCCTCTTTCAGCGCCTCGACGACGCCCTCGGCGATGCCCGGCGAGCAGTCGTCCCAGAAGAAGTTCTCCGGCACGCCGAGGCGCAGGCCGTCGATAGGGGCGGGCTTGGGGATCGGCAGCTCGCGGTGCCGCGTCGCATGGCTCGGGTCGATGGCGACGAAGGCGAGGGCGAGGTCGGCGACGGTACGCGCCAGCACGCCGGCCGTGTCCAGGCTCGGGCTGAGCGGCGCGATCTGCGCGATCGACCAGCGCCCGACCCCGGTCTTCAGGCCCGCGTTGCCGGTCATGCTGGCCGGAATGCGCACCGAGCCGGCGGTGTCGGTGCCGAGCGCCAGCAGCGCGCTGCCGACGCAGAGGCTGACCCCTGCGCCGCTCGAGGAGCCGCCCGGCGCGCGGTGGCTCTCCGCGTCCCAGGGATTGCGCGGCGTGCCCCAGTGCGGGTTCATGCCGATGCCGCCGAAGGCGAACTCCACCGTGTGGGTCTTGCCGGTCAGCACGCCGAGCTGGCTGCGGATCGCCGCGATCACCGGCCCTTCCTCCTGCCACGACGCCGGGAACGCCTTGGGCGTGCCGGCGAAAGTCGGCCAGCCGCGCACGCCGTAAAGGTCCTTGACCGAGATCGGCAGGCCCTGCAGCGGCCCCAGGTCGTTGCCCGACGCGAAGGCCGCGTCGGCCGCCGCCGCCTGGGCGGCCGTGGTCTCGGGCTCCCACAGCTTGTAGGCGCCGAGAGACTGGTCGCTCGCCTCGTGGTTGGCCCGCGCCGCCTCGGCCAGCGCCGTCGCGGTCACCTTGCGGTCGCGCAGGGCGGCGCCGAGCTCGGCCAGGCTTGCTTGCATGATATCGTTCATCTCGGGTGTCGATCCGTCCGCTGGTCGTTGGTTCGCGCTCGATGGCCCCGAATATGACATATGAGGCCACCGCGCAAACGCTCGATCGGACAGCATCCGATGACCCGCCCGCCGAGCGCCCGAGGCGAGTTCGCCGGGGGCGGCCGGCATGGTTAACCGGTTCCCGTGGAAAAGTCACTTTCTCCTTGAATAACAAAAGGATATCTTGGTTAACCTGAGCCTTCAGGTGGAATAAGGCGCTATGGCCGCCGCTTGCCAAGCCGCGCGAATGATCCTAGACCGGTGCCGGTCGCGGCGGGGAGGGAACGGGCATGTTCGAGGGGTTCGATGGCAAGACGGTTTCGGTCTCGGGGGCGGAGATCGACCTCGTTATGGGCGGCGCGGGCCCGCCATTGCTGCTGCTCCACGGCTATCCCCAGACGCGCGCCATGTGGCACAAGATCGCGCCCCGCCTGGCCGAGGACTTCACCGTCGTCGCGGCCGATCTGCGCGGCTACGGCGGCTCCTCCAAGCCCGCGAGCGACGCGACCCACGCCGCCTACTCGAAACGCGCCATGGCCCGGGACCAGGTCGAGGCCATGGCAGCGCTCGGCTTCGAGCGTTTCGCGGTCGCCGGGCACGACCGCGGCGGCCGCGTCACGCATAGGATGGCGCTCGACCACGCCGAGCGCCTGAGCCGGGCCGCCGTCCTCGACATCGCCCCCACCCACAAGGTCTTCGCCACGACCGACAAGGCGATGGCCACGGCCTATTACCACTGGTTCTTCCTGATCCAGCCGAACGGCCTGCCCGAGCATCTCATCGGCAAGGATCCCGAGCACTATCTCCGCCACAAGCTCGGCCATTGGGGCCGCGACGCCGGCGCCTTCACGCCCGAGGCGGTCGAGGAGTACGTCCGCGCCTTCTCGGACCCCGCGACCATCCATGCGAGCTGCGAGGACTACCGCGCCGCCGCCTCGATCGACCTCGAGCACGACGAGGCCGACATGGCCACCAAGATCGCCGCTCCGCTGCTCGTGCTCTGGGGCGCGAAAGGCTTCGTCGCCAAGGCCTACGACGTGCTCGAGGTCTGGCGCGAGCGCGCCGCCGACGTGCGCGGCGAGCCCATCGACTGCGGCCATTTCCTGCCAGAGGAGAAGCCCGACGAGACCTACGCCGCGCTCCGCGCCTTCTTCGCCGAAGCATGACGGGGCGTTCCGGCTTTCGGGCCGGGCAGGGGGGCTGCTAGGATTCACCCTTGGTATATATGTGTATTTGCGACGATATCGGGCGATGGCGCGCGACGCGCCAGGCGAGGTCGAACCGCGATGGCTGACGACCGGCACGATGCACCGAGGCCGACCGGCGGCCACCATGCGCATGGTCACGCGCACGACCACGACCATACCGAGCCGCCGTCCGACATCGAGCTCAGGGTGAAGGCGCTCGAATCGCTACTAGTAGACAAGGGGCTGGTCGATCCCGCCGCCCTCGACGCCCTGATCGACACCTACGAGCACAAGGTCGGCCCGCGGAACGGCGCCAAGGTCGTGGCCCGCGCCTGGGCCGATCCTGCGTTCAAGGCAGCCCTTCTCGAGGACGCCACCGCCGCCATCGCCTCGCTCGGCTTCACCGGCCGCCAGGGCGAGCACATGGTCGCGGTCGAGAACACGGGCGCCGTCCACAACCTCGTCGTCTGCACCTTGTGCTCCTGCTATCCCTGGCCGGTCCTCGGCCTGCCGCCGGTCTGGTACAAGTCGGCGCCGTACCGGGCCCGCGCGGTCGGCGATCCGCGCGGCGTGCTGGCCGAATTCGGCACCACGCTCGGCGAGGAGGTCGAGATCCGCGTCTGGGACTCGACTTCGGAGATGCGCTACCTCGTGCTGCCGCAGAGGCCGGCGGGCGCCGAGGACTGGGACGAAGAGCGCCTGGCGGGCCTGGTCACGCGCAACTCGATGATCGGCGTCGAACCGGCCCGCGCGCCAAACGGCGGAGCCCCGTGAACGGCCCCCACGATCTGGGCGGCCTGCACGGCTTCGGGCCCATCGATCCCGAGCCCGAAGCCGAAGAGCCGTGCTTCCACGCCGCCTGGGAGCGCCGCGCCTTCGCGGTCACCCTGGCGATGGGGGCGCTGGGCCGGTGGAGCATCGACGCCGCGCGCCACGCCCGCGAGCGCCAGCATCCAATCGACTATCTCGCGAACAGCTACTACGAGACCTGGATCGCCGGCCTCGAAACGCTGCTCGTCGAGCAGGGCATCGTCACGCCCGAGGAGCTCGCCACCGGAATTCCCGCCGGCCCCGGCGCGGCCGACCTGCGGGCGCGCAAGCTGACCGGCGACAAGGTCGCCGCGACCCTGGCCAAGGGCTCGCCGACCGCCATGGACAGCAATCGCCCGCCGCGTTTTACTGTCGGCGACAAGGTCCGCGTCCGCCTTACCAACACAACCGGCCACACCCGCGCCCCGCGCTATGCCCGCGGCCGGCCGGGCGCGGTGGCGATGCGGCACGGCGTCCACATCTTCGCCGATAGGAACGCGCACGGCGTCAAGGAAGGCCAGCATCTCTACGGCGTCCGCTTCGAGGCCGCCGATCTCTGGGGCGCGACCGCCGAAGCGCGCGGCGCGGTCTACATCGACTTGTGGGACGACCATCTGGAGCCCGCCTGATGCCGGGAAATCCGCCGCAAACCGCCGATTTCCCGGCGCTCCCCCGCGACGCCGACGGCCCGGTCTTCCGCGAGCCCTGGGAGGCCACGGCCTTCGCCCTGGCGGTCCGGCTGGCGGAGCAGGGCGTCTTCACCTGGGCCGAATGGACGCAAGCCCTGTCGCATGAGATCGCCGCCGCGCGCGCGGCGGCCGAGCCCGATCCGGGCGACACATATTATTTGCACTGGCTGAAGGCGCTCGAGGCGCTGGTCGCCCGCAAGCGCGGCATCACCGGCGTGGACATCGACGCCTGCGCCGAGGAATGGCGCCATGCATATATAAGCACGCCCCATGGCCGGCCGATCGAACCCGCCGCCGCTGGCCGCAAGACGCTGTAAGTCTCCGATCCGTCTTTTCGACGTCGTTCCCTAACCCGAGCGCAGGTACTTCACCGCCGCGTCGCGCTCGAAGAGATAGAGCAGGGAGCGCAATGCCGCGCCGCGCGCGTCCTGCAGCTCGGCGTCGCGCTCGACCACGAGACGCGCATCGTCGCGGGCGATCGCCAGGAGCTCGCCATGCACGGCGAGGTCGGCCAACCGGAACACCGGCAGCCCGCTCTGGCGCGTGCCCAGCACCTCGCCGCCGCCGCGCAGGCGCAGGTCTTCCTCGGCGATGCGGAAGCCGTCGTCGGTCTCGCGCAGGATCCCGATCCGCGCCCGCGCCGTCTCGCCCAGCGGCGTCGCATATAAAAGGATGCAGGTCGAGCGGTCCGTGCCGCGCCCGATGCGCCCGCGCAGCTGGTGGAGCTGGGCCAGGCCGAAGCGCTCGGCGTGCTCGATCACCATCACCGTGGCCTCGGGTACGTCGACCCCGACCTCGATCACCGTGGTCGCCACCAGCACGTCGATCCGCCCGGCGGCGAAATCGGCCATCGCCGCGTCCTTCTCCGACCCCTTGAGGCGGCCGTGCACCAGGCCGACGCGCGCGCCGAAGACCGATTTCAGCGCCTCGAAGCGCTCGGTCGCGGCGGCGAGGTCGATCGCCTCGGATTCCTCGACCAGCGGGGCCACCCAGTAGACCCGCGCCCCGCCCGCGACCGCGCGCTCGACCGCGCCGACGATCTCCCCGATCCGGCCCAGCGGCACCGCGCGGGTATCGACCGGCTGGCGCCCGGCCGGCTTCTCGGTGAGCTGCGAGGCGTCGAGGTCGCCGTAAGCCGCGAGCAGCAGCGTGCGCGGGATCGGCGTCGCCGTCATCACCAGCACGTCGGGATTTCTACCCTTAGACGAAAGAACTATACGTTGATGCACGCCAAAGCGGTGTTGCTCGTCGATCACCGCCAGCGCCAGGTCGGCGAAGGCGACTTCCTTCTGGAACAGCGCATGGGTGCCGATGGCGATCGCGGCGCGCCCGTCGGCGAGCTTGGCGAGCGCCGCCTGCCGCGCCTTGCCCTTGTCGCGCCCGGTCAGCGGCACGATCTCGATCCCCGCCGGCGCGGCGAGCTTCGAGATCGTCTCGAAGTGCTGGCGCGCCAGGATCTCGGTCGGCGCCATCAGCGCCGCCTGGGCGCCGGTCTCGACCGCGTTCAGCATCGCCAGCAGCGCCACCACCGTCTTGCCGCTGCCGACATCGCCCTGCAGCAGGCGCATCATGCGGTCGGGCCCGGCCATGTCGGCCGAGATCTCCTCGATCGCCCGGGTCTGCGAGCCGGTCAGCGCGAAGGGCAGGGCGGCCGTGACCTTGGCGCGCAGGCCACCGTCGCCCGCCACCGGCCGGCCCTTCTGCCGCCGCAGCCGCCGCCGCAGCAGCAGGAGGGCGAGCTGCGAGGCCAGGAGCTCGTCATAGGCGAGGCGCTGGCGCGCCGGCGTGTCGGGGGCGAGATCGGCCTCGTCGCCGGGCGCGTGCGCCGCGGCCAGCGCCTCGCGCCAGCCCGGCCAGCCCCGGCGCCCGACCACCGAGGGCTCGATCCATTCGGCCAAATCCGGCGCGCGCTCCAGCGCGTGGCCGACCGCCTTGGCGAGCACCTTCTGCGAGACCCCGGCGGTCAGCGGATAGACCGGCTCGACCGCGCGCAGGCGCTCCAGCTCCTCGACCGTGCCGATATGGTCGGGATGGGTGACCTGCTTCTCGCCGCGGAACTCCTCGACCAGCCCGCTCACCACCCGTTGCTCACCGACGGGCAGGGTCTTGGTCAGGTAGTCGCCATGGCCGTGGAAGAACACGAGATGGAGGAATCCGGTCGCGTCGCGGCAGCGCACCTTGTAGGGAACCCGCCGGTTGGGCGGCGGCTGGTGCTGGTCCACGGTGACGGTGAGCGTGGCGATCCGCCCCGGCTCGGCCTCGCCGACCGTGGGGGCGTAGCGCCGGTCGATCAGCCCGCTCGGCAGGTGCCACAGCAAGTCGACCACATGGGGCCCCGCCAGCCGCTCGATCGCCGTCCCGATCCGCGGCCCCACGCCCCCGAGCGCCGTGACCGGGGCGAACAGCGGAAAGAGGATGTCTGGGCGCATGGGGGATTGGCTTCGCGGTGCGGCTGACAGGATGCGGCGACAGGCCTATATCCTACTGCCAGGAGCGGAAGGACGGAAATGGCCGAACCGGAGGGGGCAGCGGAGGATCGGAGCGCCGTGCGCAGGCGGCGCATCCGCTTCCGCTGCTGGCACCGCGGAACCAAGGAGCTCGACCTCCTGATGGGCCCCTTCGCCGACCGTTTCCTCGCCGATATGCCGCCGGCGCAGCTCGACCAGCTCGAACGATTGCTGACCGCCCCCGACCTCGACCTCTATAACTGGATCAGCAGGCGCGCGCCGGTCCCGCCGGAGGCGCGGTGCGACGTTCTTTCGCTCATAATAGACTTCCATAACGGTTGATAATTGATTGAATATCATACGGAAAATTGAACTCAGCCTGGGCCGAACGACGCTTGCCGGCGTGCCCGAGGGGCTCGACGCGCTGGTGCTGGGGCAGCTCGCGGCCGGCGGCGACGTGCTCCATATCGCGCGCGACGACGCCCGGCTCGCCCGCCTCGAGGCGGATATCGAGTTCTTCGCTCCCGGCGTCGAGCGCCTGCGCTTTCCGGCCTGGGAGTGCCTGCCCTACGACCGGGTCTCGCCGGGCCGCCACATCCAGGCGCTGCGCGCCGCCACCCTGGCCCGGCTGGGCGAGCCCCGCGACGCCGGCGCGGCCGGACGCATCATCCTCACCACGGTGAGCGCGGTGCTGCAAAGAGTTGTCCCGCGCAACTTTTTCGCCGACGCCTCCTTCGCCGTGGCGCCGCGCCGCGCGCTGCAACGCGAGGCGCTCTTCGCCTATCTCGAGGGCAACGGCTTCAACCGCACCGGCACCGTGCGCGAGCCGGGCGAATACGCCGTGCGCGGCGGCATCATCGACCTCTACCCGCCCGACGCGGCCGATCCGGTGCGCCTCGACCTGTTCGGCGAGGAGATCGAGAGCATCCGCCGCTTCGATCCCGGCAGCCAGAAGACCACCGGCCCCGGCGAGGGCTTCACCCTCCGCCCGGTCAGCGAGGTGCTGCTGGACGAGGCCGCCACCACCGCCTTCCGCACCGGCTACCGCGCGCTTTTCGGCGCCGCGGGCGCCGCCGACCCGATCTACGAGGCGATCAGCGCCGGGCGCGCCTTCGCCGGCATGGAGCACTGGCTGCCGCTCTTCCACGAGCGCATGGAGACGCTGTTCGACCATGTGGCCGCCGGCCAGGTCACCCTCGACACCCAGATCGACGAGGCGATCGAGGCCCGCCTCGACGCCGTCGCCGACTACTACCAGGCGCGCCTGGAGCTCGCCGGGGCGGAGGAGGGCGCCGCCTACCGCCCGCTGCCGCCCGGGCGCCTCTACCTCGGCCGCGACGAGCTCGCGGCCTGCCTGGGACCGCGCCGGGTCGCCGCCTTCTCGCCCTTCCCGCCGGCCGCGGAAATCGATGGCCAGGCGCGGGCCGTCGATATCGGCGGCCGGCCGGGCATCGAGTTCGCCGCCGCCCGCACCAACCCCCGGACCAACCTCTTCGACGCCGTGCGCGACACGCTCACGGGCATGCTGGCCGAGGGCCCGCGGCCGGTGATCGCGGCCTTGAGCGCCGGCTCGCGCGACCGGCTCGCCGCGGTGATGGCCGAGCACGGCATCGAGGACACGCCGCCGCTCGACCGCTGGGAGGGGCTGGGCGGCGTGCCCGCGAGCGCGGTCCCGCTCGTGGTCCTCGACCTCGAGCGCGGCTTCGCGACCCGCGACTTCGCGATCATCACCGAGCAGGACATCCTCGGCGAGCGCCTGATCCGCCCGCCCCAGCGCCGCCGCCGCGCCGAGGAGGTGCTGACCGAGCTCACCAGCCTGGAGGCGGGCGACCTGGTCGTCCATGTCGACCACGGCGTCGGGCGCTACGAGGGGCTGGAGACCATCGGCGTCGGCGGCGCCCCCCACGACTGCCTGCGGGTGATCTACGAGGGCAACGACCGGCTCTTCGTGCCGGTGGAGAACATGGACGTGCTCTCGCGCTACGGCGCCGAGGACAGCGCGGCCCAGCTCGACCGCCTCGGCGGGGCGGGCTGGCAGGCCCGCAAGGCCCGGGTCCGCGAGCGCATCAAGGCGATCGCCGGCGACCTGATCAAGATCGCCGCCGAGCGCGAGCTCCGCAAGGGCACGCCGATGCCGCCGCCGGAGGGCCTGTTCGACGAATTCGCCGCGCGCTTTCCCTACGACGAGACCGGCGACCAGCGCAGCGCCATCGACGACGTGCTGGTCGACCTCGGCTCGGGCCGGCCGATGGACCGCCTGGTCTGCGGCGACGTCGGCTTCGGCAAGACCGAGGTGGCGCTGCGCGCCGCCTTCGTCGCCGTGATGGCGGGTCACCAGGCCGCCGTGGTGGTGCCGACGACGCTGCTCGCCCGCCAGCACTTCCGCACCTTCTCCGATCGCTTCGCCGGCCTGCCCGTCAAGGTCGCGCAGATCTCGCGCCTGGTGCCGGCCAAGGAGGTCGAGGCGATCAGGCGCGGCCTCGCCGAGGGCTCGATCGACATCGTCGTCGGCACCCATGCGCTCTTGGGAAAAACCATATCATTCCAATCGTTAGGACTGCTTGTTGTCGACGAAGAGCAGCATTTCGGGGTCAAGCAGAAGGAGCGCCTGAAGGAGCTCCGCGCCGACGTCCACGTCCTCACCCTCACCGCGACGCCGATCCCGCGCACCCTCCAGATGGCGCTCTCGGGGGTGCGCGAGATGAGCCTGATCGCCACCCCGCCGGTCGACCGGCTGGCCGTGCGCACCTTCGTCCTGCCCTACGATCCGGTGGTGATCCGCGAGGCGGTCGAGCGCGAGATCTTCCGCGGCGGCCAAGTCTATTACGTCTGCCCGCGGATCAAGGACATCGCCTATGTCGAGGAACGCCTGAGAAAACTCGTGCCCGAGGCCAGCATCGCCGTCGCCCACGGCCAGATGCCGCCGAGCGACCTCGAGGCCGTCATGTCGGGCTTCTACGACGGCAAGTTCCAGGTCCTGCTCTCGACCAACATCATCGAATCCGGCCTCGACATCCCGACGGTCAACACAATCGTCATCCACCGCGCCGACATGTTCGGCCTGGCCCAGCTCTACCAGCTGCGCGGCCGGGTCGGGCGCTCCAAGACCCGCGCCTACGCCTACCTCACGATCCCGAGCGACCGCCTGCTGAACGCCACCGCCGAGCGCCGCCTCCAGGTCATGCAGACCCTCGACAGCCTCGGCGCCGGCTTCACCCTGGCGAGCTACGACCTCGACATCCGCGGCGCCGGCAACCTGCTCGGCGAGGAGCAGTCGGGCCATATCCGCGAGGTCGGCATCGAGCTCTACCAGCAGATGCTGGAGGAGGCGGTCGCCGCGGCGCGCGACCAGGGCGCCGAAGCCGAAGCGGGGACGTGGAGCCCGCAGATCGCCGTCGGCATGCCGGTGCTGATTCCCGAGGACTACGTCGCCGACCTCTCGGTCCGCCTCGGGCTCTACCGGCGAATTTCGGGGCTCGTCGACCGGGCCGAGATCGAGAGCTTCGCCGCCGAGCTCATCGACCGCTTCGGGCCGCTGCCGCCCGAGGTCGACAACCTGCTGGAGATCGTCGCCATCAAGCAGCTCTGCCACGCCGGCGGGGTCGCCAAGGTCGATGCCGGCCCCAAGGGCGCCACGCTGTCGTTCCACGAGAACCGCTTCGCCCGGCCCGACAAGCTCGTCGAGTGGATCTCGGGCCAGGCCGGCAGCGTCTCGCTGCGCCCCGACCACACGCTGGTCTACCGGCGCGACTGGGACATGACCGCGGCGCGGCTCAAGGGCGTCCAGCACCTGATGAAGCAGATCGCCGAGATCGCGGCCGGCTGAATATTCCCCGATGGGCCGGTCATCGCGGTCACCGCGGTCATCGGCCGATCAGGCCTAGATCGGGTCGCATTCAGGCCGGATCAAAGATTGATCCGGCCCAAATGCGTGAATCCGACCCAACTATTTGATAATAGAGCAGATTCACGTGATCAGGTCGAATCAGGAAGTGATTCGACCTGATCACGACCTGCTCTAGGTCGCCTCGGCGGGAGCGGGCTCCCGGGCCGCCTCGGCCTCGATCTGGGCGATGGCCTGGAGGAAAACCTGCGGTTCCTGGGCCCCGGAGATCGCGTATTTGCGATTGAGGATGAAGCAGGGCACGCCCTTGACCCCCATGCGCCGGGCCATCGCGTCCTCGCCGCGAATACGCTCGGCGTCCTCGTCGCTCGTGAGGTATGCGCGCGTTGCATCGGCGTCGAGCCCGCCCGCGGCGCCGATCTCGACCAGCGTCTCGGTGTCGCCGATGTCCTGGCCGTTCAGGAAATAGGCGTGGAAGAGGGCCTCGACGACCGCGTCCTGCTTGTCTTCCTTGCCCGCGCGGTCGATCAGACGGTGCGAGTCGATGGTGTTAGGCGTTCGGCCTACCGCCTTGAAATTAAAGTCGATATCGACAGTTTCGCCGGCCTGCCGGATGGCGTCGTAAACACGCTGCGCGCCCTGCTCGCCGCCGAACTTGGCCGCCAGGTAGTCCTTGCGGTCCATGCCCTCGGCGGGCATGTCGGGGTTGAGCTGGAAGGGCCGCCAGCCGACGAAGACCTTGGGCTCGGCGCCTTTTTCGGCGAGTGCGCGCTCCAGCCGACGCTTGCCGACGAAGCACCACGGACACACGGTGTCCGAAACGATGTCGATCGTGATCATGATGCGCCAGCTTAACGGGCCGGGCGAAACATTGTAAGTCTCGGGGCTTGGCGATCACGAACGCGTGAACGCACGTCGGATCGAGCCGGAGCCCCGCATGTATCAGCCCGCCACCTACGACTATATCGACCAGGAGCGCGTCATCTACGGCCAGCCCGCGGCGGCGGCCGTGGCGGGCGAGGCGGAGCGCCTGAGCGCCCAGCGCGCCCTGATCGTCACCAGCAAGTCGGTGGCGGCGACCGCCACCGTGGCCGCCATCGCCGAGGCGCTGGGCGGGCGCCACGCCGGCACCTTCGACGGCTGCACCGAGCACACGCCGCGCGACTGCGTGATCGCGGCGGCCGCTGCGGCGCGGACGGCCGGGGCCGACCTCATCGTCACCGTGGGCGGCGGCTCGGCGATCGACGCCGCCAAGGCCTTGCTGGTCTGCCTCGCCGAGGGCATAGAAGATGTCGATGCCCTGGGCACTTACCGCCTTCAGTTCGACGCCGAGGGCCGCCGGATCGTGCAGCCGGTGCGGCCGATGTCGGTGCGCCAGATCGTGGTGCCGACCACGCTGTCCGGGGCGGAATTCTCCAACCTCGCCGGCGTCACCGACCGGGCGCGCGGGGTCAAGGACGCCTACACGGCCAAGGAGATGGCGGCGCGCACGGTCATCCTCGACCCCGAGGCGACGCGCGACACGCCGGAATGGCTCTGGCTCTCCACCGCGATCCGCTCGATCGACCACGCCGTCGAGACGCTCTGCTCGCGCGCCCCCCAGCCATTGGCGGACGCCGGCGCCTCGCAGGCGCTGTGGATGTTCTCCGCGGCGCTGCCGGCGAGCAAGCGCGATCCCGCCAGCCTCCAGGCGCGCCTCAGCTGCCAGCTCGCGGTCTGGCTCGCCACGGTCGGCCTCGCCCGCGTGCCCTACGGCGCCAGCCACGGGATCGGCCACCAGCTGGGGGCGGTCGCCGGCGTTCCGCACGGCCACTGCAGCTGCGTCCTGCTGCCCGCGGTGATGCGCTACAACGCCCCGGTGAACGGCGAGCGCCAGGCCATGGTCACCGCCGCCCTGGGCGCCGCCGACGGTTCCGCCGCCGACGCCATCGAGGCGCTGATCGGCGCGCTCGGCCTGCCGACGCGCCTGCGCGACGTCGGCGTCACGCAAGAGCAGTTCCCGGCGATCGCCCAAAGCAGCCTCGACAACCTCTTCGTCCGCTCCAATCCCCGGCCGATCGGCGAGGCCGGCCAGATCGAGGAGATCCTGCGATCGGCCTGGTGAGCAGAGGAGGCTTGAACTGGCGGCCCGGTTTGGCGATGAATCGCGGTGAGACACCAGCGAGTTGACACCGAGCAGGGGACGAGCGACGTGACAGAACAGCGCAAGACCGCATCCGCATCGACCACTTCGATCTACGAGCAGGGGCTCGACAAGGGCCCGGCCAACTACGCGCCGCTGACGCCGCTCGGCTTCCTGGAGCGGGCGGCCGGAATATATCCGGATAAAATCGCGGTAATTCATGGCGATACGCGGTTTACCTACGGTGATTTATACGCCCGCGCGCGGCGCCTCGCGAGCGCCTTGGAAGCCCGCGGCATCGGTCTCGGCGACACCGTCTCGGTGATGGCCTTCAACGTTCCGGCGATGCTGGAGGCCCACTACGGCGTGCCCATGACGGGGGCGGTCCTCAACACGCTCAACATCCGCCTCGACGCGGTCGCCATCGCCTTCATCCTCGATCACGCCGAGACCAAGGTCCTGATCACCGACCGCGAGTTCTCCGCCACCATCAAGGCGGCGCTCGAACAGGCCAAGGCCAAGCCCTTGGTGATCGACATCGACGATCCGCTGCACGAGGGCGGCGAGCTCCTGGGCGAGATGGACTACGAGGCCTTCATCGCCGGGGGCGATCCCGGCTACGCCTGGTCGCCGCCCGCCGACGAGTGGCAGGCAATCTCGCTCAACTACACCAGCGGCACCACCGGCAACCCCAAGGGCGTGGTCTACTCGCACCGCGGCGCCTACCTCTCGGCCATGGGAAACGCCTTGGTTTTCGGGGTATCCCCGCAGACCGTCTACCTCTGGACCGTGCCGATGTTCCACTGCAACGGCTGGACCTTCCCCTGGGCCCTGACCGCCGTGGCGGGCACGCATGTGTGCCTGCGCCGGGTCGATCCGGCGCTCATCTTCCCGGCGATCCAGGCCCACGGCGTCACCCACATGTGCGGCGCGCCGATCGTGCTGACCATGCTGATCCACGCCCCCGACGCGGTGAAGCTGAAGCTCGACCACACGGTCGACCTGGCGACCGGCGGCTCGGCCCCGCCGAGCACCGTGATCAGCGCCATGGAGGCCATGGGCTTCCGCATAATGCACCTTTACGGACTGACGGAAGTCTATGGACCCGCTACATATTGCGCGATGCAGGAAAGCTGGGACGAGCTCCCGAAGGACGAGCGCGCGGGACGCATGGCGCGCCAGGGCGTGGTCTATCCGATGGTCCAGGGCATGATGGTGGCCGATCCCGCGACGCTCAAGCCGCTGCCGGCCGACGGAACGACGGTGGGGGAGGTTTTCTTACGCGGAAACAGCGTGATGCGGGGATATCTTAAGAATTCGAACGCAACGTCGGAGGCCTTCGCGGGCGGCTGGTTCCACTCCGGCGACCTCGGGGTGATGCATCCCGACGGCTACATCGAGATCAAGGACCGCTCCAAGGACATCATCATCTCAGGCGGCGAGAACATCTCCTCGATCGAGGTCGAGGAGGTGCTCTACAGGCATCCCGATATCATGGAGGCGGCGGTGGTCGCCAAGCCCGACGAGAAATGGGGCGAAAGCCCCTGCGCCTTCGTCACGCCGCGCCCCGGGATCGACACACTTTCGGCCGAGGATGTCATCGCCTGGTGCCGGGACAACATGGCCCATTACAAATGTCCCAAGACGGTGGTGTTCGGCGAGCTGCCCAAGACCTCGACCGGCAAGATCCAGAAGTTCATCCTGCGCGACCGGGCGATCGAGGTCTGATCGGGCAGGGCCGCGGCGCGGTCCCGAGCCCAGCGCGCATCCCGGGAGCAAGCCCATGAACGAGATCGTCGCCGGCATCAAGGGCCTCTTCGACAACCTCAACCCCTTCAACACGGGCAATCTGGTGATCTACTTCGCCTGGCTCGTGGTCTACATGTTCACCCTGGTGGCGATCTGGCGCTCGAACAGCCGCATCGTCCGGCTCGGCAGCTTCCTGGTCAATCAGGTCTTCTCGATCGGCGTCATCCTGTCCTGGACCCTGACCGCGCTGCTCGCCTACACCTATTGGATCGCTTCGCTCGGCACCGTGGCGATCACCCTGGTGCTCTCGTGGTGGCTGTTCCGGTCGCCGCCCGAGGCCGATCCCGAGGCCGAGGCGGAGAAGGTCCGCCGCGAGCCGGCGTTGATCGCGGGTCGCGATGGCTGACCGCTTCAGCGTCGAGGGCAGGGTCGCCCTGGTCACCGGCGCCTCGAGCGGGCTCGGCCGCCACTTCGCCCTGACCCTGGCCCGGGCCGGCGCCAAGGTCGCGCTGGGGGCCCGGCGCATGGACCGGCTGGCCGCGCTGGCCGAGGAGATCGCCGGCTTCGACGGGCGGGCCCTGCCGGTCGAGCTCGACGTGACCGACGCGGCGAGCGTCCGGTCGGCCGTGGAGGCAACCGAGACCGAGCTCGGCCCGGTCGCCATCCTGGTCAACAACTCCGGCGTCGCCGTGGTCAAGCCGCCGCTGGAGATGGAGGAGGCCGATTGGGACGCCGTCCTCGACACCAACCTGAAGGGCGCCTGGCTGATGGCCCGCGAGGTCGCCGCCGCGATGGCCCGCCACGGCCACGGCGGCACCATCGTCAACATCGCCTCGATGCTGGCCGAGCGGGTGATCGGCCAGAACGTCGCCTATGCCGCATCCAAGGCGGGCCTGGTCCACATGACCCACGCGCTCGCCTTCGAGCTTGCCCGTTTCGGCATCCGGGTGAACGCGATCTCGCCGGGCTACATCGAGACCGAGATGAACCGGGAGTTCCTCGCCTCCGACCGCGGCCAGGAAATGCTGAAGCGGATACCCCAGCGCCGCTACGGCAAGCCCGAGGATCTCGACGGCGTGCTGCTGCTGCTCGCCTCCGACGCCTCGGGCTTCGTGACCGGCGCCGTGATTGCCGCCGACGGCGGGCATGGCGTGGCCAGCGTGGGAGCCTGAGCGGCGCGGGTGGGTTATATGACGGTGGTCATGCCGGTGTCCGCGCAATCGCCGATTTACCGGATCATATGGGCCGGATTAGATGGGTATGCAGGAATTATATGGGTATGCAGGAACGGTCGCCGCAGGCGGCGCGTTGGGAGGCGGCGCGGCTGGGGCCATTCCATCGCGGGCGATTTCAGCTCAATACTTCGATGATCGGCCGGCGGGCGTGCCCGGGCGGCTCGTTGGACTTGTTCGCGGCATTCGCTCCGGCGCCCTGATCGTCGACCTCATGGACGCCGCCGGTACGAGCTGATCGGCGATGAGGCGGGGCCTCGGGCGCATATCACCCTCCGCAAGGCGCACGCACTTAGGCGACTCCGGCTCGGCGACTCCGGCTCGGCGACTCCGGCCCGGCGGCTCCGGCCCGGCGGCGCCATCGGGGCGGCCGAGGCCTATATGGACGGCGATTGGGATGCCGCCGATCGCAGCGCCGCCCTGGAGTTCTGCGCCCGCAACGAAGCCTGGCTCGGCGCCGGGTTGGGCGGCGGCATGGCGTCACGGATGCTGTGTCGGCTCTGGCATCGAATGCGGGCGAACAGCCGGCGCGGCAGCCGCCGCAACATTGCGGCCCACGACGATCTCGGGAACGATTTCTCTGCGGCCTGGCTCGACCCGGGCCTGACCCATTTCTGCGCGATCCTCGATCGGCGGACCACCGATCTTGAGGCGGCGCAGGCGGGAAAGTATCGCCGCCTTTGCGAACGGCTCGCAATCGGGCCGGACCACCGCCTGCTGGAGATCGGCTGCGGCCGGGGCGGGTTCGCCGGGTTCGCCGGGTTCGCCGCCGCCGGGACCGGATGCCGCGTCACCGGCATCACCGTTTCCCGCGCGCAGCACGACCTGCCCGGCGGCGCATCCGTGCCGCGGGCCTGGCCGAGCGGGTGTCGATCGAGCTCCGCGACTACCGCGACGTCACCGGGCGCTTCGAGCGTATCGCCTCGATCGAGATGCTCGAGGCGGTGGGGGAGCGCAATTGGCCGGTCTTTTTCGGAAAGCTGCGCGGCGGCCTGGCCGCCGGCGGCCGGGCGGCGCTCCAGGTCATCACCATCGACGACCGGTCTTCGAGCGCTGCCGCGGCGGAGCCGATTTCATCCAGCGCCATATCTTCCCGGGCGGCGTCCTGCCCTCGCGCGCGACCCTGGTGCGCGCGGCCCTGGTACGCGAGGTCGGCGATGCCGGTCTCGCCTGGCTGGGCGACCAGGATTTCGGGCGCCACCACGCCGATACCCTGGCGGCCTGGCGGAGCCGCTTCGCGGGCCGCCCGCGACCGGGTCGAAGCGCCGGGCTACCCGGACCGGTTCCGCCGCATGTGGGATTTCCACCTCGCCTATTGCGAGGCCGGGTTGCGCATCGCCCGCACCGACCTGCCGCGGATCTCGCTCGGCCGCCCGGGCTGATCGAGCTCTCACCCGCCCGGTCGCGGCTGGAGGCGGTTGGCGGATGGGGTGGGATTCGAACCCACGAGACGCTTGCACGCCTGCCGGTTTTCAAGACCGGTGCCTTCAACCGCTCGGCCACCCATCCACTGGAATCAGGCCTCCGATACTTACGGACTGGCGCGACGGGGAGCAAGGGTGGCGGATTGAGTCAAATTCCCGCGGGCCGCCGCGACGCGCGACGCGGCCGGCTCCCAACCAGGGGGGCGGGGCCCGGCGATGGGCCTTTTGGCGGCGGCCGGCGGCCGGGGAAGCCGCTCGATCGCGCCGACCCTCCAAAGCCCGTCAGGTTGGTCGGCGCTCGGCCGTAAGGAAATGGTGGTCGGGGAAAACGACAATCATGGGTGGTGTATACGATCAGTATTGATAATATCGATTGGTATGACGATCAAAATCAGACTGTATCCAAACCGGGTCCAGTCCCGTCGCTGCATACCCATATACTCATCGCGCACCTCGGTGGGAAATTATCCATTATTACCTGTGGATAAGTAGAAATAGATACAATAATCGACACAACCCTTGGCTATTTGAGATTTAGGTACAATAATCGATACAATCCGTAGCCCGGTTAAGGGCCTGGCAGGAAATTGTCATTAATTTTCCGAGACAATGCGGGCTAAAAAATCACCCTTCAGGACAAACAATGTTTGGTCGCGACCGTATGGTTAAGCTATAATGACGCCCAGTAGGCGAGGTTATGACGGATTGAGGCGCGGTTTCCCTGACGCAGACATCGGCCCGGATCGATTATGAACTGGCAACCCGATATTTCTGACAGACGCGGCCCGCGGTACCGGGTTATCGCCGATCGGATCGCCGACGACATCCAGGACGGGCGCCTTTCGCCGGGGGACCGCATGCCGACGCACCGCGAGCTGGCGCGCCAGCTTGGCGTCACCGTGGGCACCATCACGCGGGCCTATGCGGAAGCCGAGCGCCGCGGATTGATCGCCGGCCATGTCGGACGTGGAACATTCGTCAACCCGCTTCGCGAGACCAACGGCGATGCCGGCCCGGCCGGTCGCGCCGATCCCTCCGTCCTTGGCGGCCCCGTCGGCGTCGTTCCGGCGCCGACGCCTGCCGGCGGGGGGGCGGATCGTGCGGCGACGCCGCGCGCGACGCTGCCGGTTCCCGTCATTCCGCCGCCGGATCCCAAGGCGCCGATCGATCTCTCCAGGCTCGTGCCCGCCCGCGGCGCCCAGGCGCTGGCGGTCTCGCAGGCGTTGACCGCGGTCGCCGGCTCCGTCATGGCGGTCGGCGGCTACACCAACGGCAAGGGCCAGGAGGCCTATGGCAAGGCGTCGAGCGCGATCCGCGGCTTCCTGAAGGAGAACCTGCTGACCGAGTTCTCCGCCCAGTCGGTCTTCACCAGCTCCGGCCGCGCCGCCATCTACGGCGTCCTGGCGGCCCTCGTGGGCCCCAACGAGATCGTGCTCACCGACACCGCGACTTACGACGGGCTGCGCCCGATCGCCGATCTGCTCGGCCTGCGGCTCGAGCCGGTGGCGGGCGACCGCGACGGCATGCTGCCGGAATCCCTGGAGCTCGCCTGCTGGTCGAGCAAGGCCAACTTCCTCTTCCTGATGCCGACCCTGCACAACCCGACCGGGGTCACCATGCCCGAGGCGCGGCGCCAGGTGATCGCCGAGCTCGCCGACAAGTACAAGCTCTCGGTGATCGAGGACGAGGTCTGCGGCCTGCTCGCCGGCGCCAGCCGCCCGGCGCCCTTCGTCACCCGCATTCCCGAGCGCACGGTGCTGATCGCCAGCTTTTCCAAATGCGTCTCCAGCGAGCTCGGCCTGGGCGTGGTGACCGGCCCGGCGGCCCTGACCCACCGCCTGAAGTCGATCGTAGACACCATCGGGACGGCGCCGCTGGCGAGCCACGTCGCCGCCACCGCCCGCCTCATCGACTCCGGCGAGATGGGCGAGCTGCTGGCCTGGCAACGCCAGGAAATCGGCGCCCGCCAGGCCATCGCCCGCGAAGAGCTGGGCGATCTGGACGTCTGGGGCGCGCCGCTTTCCCCGCATGTCTGGCTCGAGTTGCCGACGCCCTGGCGGGTGCGCGATTTCGAGCGCGAGCTGGCCCGCCGCGACGTCGTCGTCCAGGGCCCCGACGCCTTCACGCCCGAGCGGGCGGCGGCGGCGCATGCGGTGCGCATCGTGCTGACCGCCGCGGCCAGCCAGGACATCCTGCGGACCGGCCTCGGCCGGATCGCCTCGTGCTTCCAGCCCATGATGCAGCGCAGCGCGGCAGCCGCCACATGAGGGCCCGCCTGGCCGCGCGGACGGCTCGGGGCAGGGGAGAGGCCGGAACGGCCGCCGGCGCGCTCCGGCGGCGCTCGTGACGGCCACGGCGCCCCCATCTCCCACAGCGTCCTTCGGTCCCGGGCCCAGCCATGCAATTCGTCCTGTCGAAGCTGACATGGCTCGTCACCGAGCCCGGCAACCTCTTCTTCATCCTGCTGATCGTGGCCGTGCTGCTGCTGTGGACGCGCTGGCGCCGCGCCGCGCGCCGGCTGCTCGTCGTCCTGGTCGCGGCCGGCCTGATCGTGGCCGTGCTGCCGCTCGGGACCTGGCTGCTGCTGCCGCTGGAGAACCGTTTCGCCGGGGCGCGCCTGCCGGCGCAGGTCGACGGGGTGATCGTGCTCGGCGGCTCGATCAACCAGTTCGTCACCCGGGCGCGCGGCCAGCCGGCGCTCGGCGGCAGCGTCGAGCGGCTCCTCGCCTTCGCCGAGCTGGCGCGGAAATTTCCCAATGCGAAGCTCGTGTTCTCCGGCGGCTCGGGACATGTGTTCCGCCAGGACGTCAAGGAGGCCGAGGCCGCCGGGGTTTTCTTCAGCCAGATCGGCCTCGATGTCGCCCGCGTGCAGTTCGAGGCGCGCTCGCGCAACACCGCGGAGGGCGCCCAGTTCAGCCATGCCCTGGCGCAGCCGCAGACCGGCGAGGCCTGGGTGCTGATCACCTCCGCCCGCCACATGCCGCGGGCCTACGGCTGCTTTCGCGCCATCGGCTGGCGGGTTTCCCCCTATCCGGTGGACTACGCCACCGAGGGCGCATTCCGCTTTCGCCTGCGCTTCGGCTTCGCCAGCGGCCTCGGCGGGCTGTCGGCCGGGCTGAAGGAGTGGGTGGGCCTCGTATACTACTACTGGATGGGGCGCATTCCCTCGGTGTTTCCCGCCCCCGAGCCGGCGCCGGCGGCCGCTGGCGCCCCTCCGGGCAGGGCCAAGTGAAAGGCCGCGACGCTGGGGATAATCCCCGGGCCGGCCGCGAAAAACGACCCGACAGCGCCGCCGGCCGGCCGGTGGCGGGGAGAGCATGCCGATGATGACGCTCGATCGTCTGCGCCCGCTAATCGGCGTCGCGGCGCTGGTCGCCACGCTGGCGCCGGCCCCGGGGGTGGTGGGCGCAGCGAGGGCGGCCGATGCCTTCGAGACCTGGCTCGGCGGGCTGCGCCGCGAGGCGCGCCAGAAGGGCGTCAGGCCGGCGACCCTCGATGCCGCCCTGGGCGGCGTGCGGCCGATCCCGCGGGTCATCGAGTTGAGCCAACGCCAGCCCGAGTTCACGTTGACGCTCGACCGATACCTTGGAATAGTTCTAAGCGAGGAGCGGATCGCCCAAGGCCGCCAGCGCTACGCCGCGCACCGGGCCGAGCTTCGCCGCGCCGGCCGGGCCCACGGCGTGCAGCCGCGCTACATCGTCGCGCTCTGGGGCATCGAGACCAAGTACGGCGCCATCATGGGCGGCTTCCCGGTGGTCGGCGCCCTGGCGACCCTGGCCTACCAGGGCGGGCGGCGGCGGTTCTTCCGCTCGGAGCTGGTGAACGCGCTCAAGATCCTCGACCAGGGTCACATCACCCCCGACCGCATGGTCGGCTCCTGGGCCGGCGCCATGGGCCAGAACCAGTTCATGCCCTCCAGTTTCCTCGCCTCCGCGGTCGACGGCGACGGCGACGGCCGGCGCGACATCTGGGGCACGCTGCCGGACGTTTTCGCCTCCTCGGCCAACTACCTGCGCCGCGCCGGCTGGCGCCGCGGCCAGGGCTGGGGCCGCGAGGTGCGCCTGCCGGCGCGCTTCAACAAGTCCCTCGTCAACGGCCGCAAGGCCATGACGGTCAGCGCCTGGAAGCGCCTCGGCGTGCGGCGGGCCGACGGCGGGCCGCTGCCGACCGCCGCCGTCCGGGGACGCGTCATCATGCCGATCCGCCACGGCGGCCGCGCGTTTCTGGTTTATCAAAACTTTCGCGTTATCAAGCGCTGGAACAACTCGGACTACTTCGCCATCGCCGTCGGCATGCTCGCCGACCGCATCGCGGCGCCGTAGGGACGCCGGAATTGCCGGCAGGGCTGGCGGTGGCGGCAAGAAGAGCCATGTATCTGGGAATTGGGTGTCAGGGAATTGGGGGTGCGGGGGCGCTTGGCCGGGGTCCGGATGGGGCGCCGGGGCATGCCAACAAAGGGAGCGATGAATGAGTTCGTCACCACCGCCGATCGCGGCGCCCGCCGCCCGGCCCCAAGGGCATCACCGCCCGATCCCGCGGCTCGCCGGCTTCGTTATGGCAGCGCTGGTCCTGGCGCTCGGCGCCTGCAGTTCCGGTCCCGACGGCCGCCGCATCGGCAGCCATCCGCCGGTCCAGGGCGGCTACAAGGTCGGCGTGCCCTACCAGATCCGGGGCGTCTGGTACTATCCCAAGGAGGATTTCAGCTACAACCGGACCGGCATCGCCTCCTGGTACGGCCATCCCTTCCACGGCCGCACCTCGGCGAGCGGCGAGCGCTACGACATGGAGGCCATGACCGCGGCCCACAAAACGCTGCCGATGCCGAGCCTGGTCGAGGTCACCAACCTCGAGAACGGCCGCACCACGGTGCTGCGCGTCAACGACCGCGGGCCCTTCGTCTCGGGCCGCATTATCGACGTCAGCCGAGCCGCCGCCCGCAGGCTCGGCTTCAAGGGCAACGGCATCGCCAAGGTGCGCGTGCGCATCCTGGAGCCGGAAAGCCGCCGGATGAAGCAGCTGGCCATGTCCAACATGACCGACCGCGCCCGCGCCCTGGCGGAGCGCCGCCAGCGCCGGGGCGGCGCGACCCCGCAGCTCGCGACACGCGCCCCCGAGCGCCGCGCCCCCGAACGCCGCGCCAGGGAGCCCGAAACCCCGAGATACGCGCCCGTCGCCAGCGACCGCGTCGCCGTGGCCGCGCCGGCCCGCGTCGAGCCGGTGAGACCTGGGCCGGTGAGACCCGGGCCGGTGGCCCAGGCGCCGATGGCCCGGGCGCCCGTGACGAAGGCGCCGGCCGATCGAACCCCGCTCGTCCAACGCCCCGCCGACGCCGGCCGAACGGCCCGCAAGCGCTCCGATATCCGGGTGGTCGAGCTCCCGCCGACCGGCGCCGCCACTGGCGCCACTGGCGCCGATGGTGCCGGAAGCGCCGCCCGAGGCTCCTACAAACCGCGCGCCGCCTACGAGCCGGGCCGGGCCGGCAATCCGCCCGCCGCCAGTGGCGGTCCCGGCCGTATCGCCGGCCGGCGCGACCACGTCGCCAGGCCCCAGGCCAGCGTCGTCCGCGCGGCCCGGCCCGCGCCGCCGGCCGCAGCCAGACCCGCGCCGCCGGCCGCCGCCAGACCCGCGCCGGCGCGCCAGGCCGAGCTGCCGGGCAAGATCTTCGTCCAGGCCGGCGCCTTCCGCGACCGCGGCAACGCCTACCGGATGCGGAGCCGCCTCGCCCCCTTCGGCAGCGTCCGGATCGTTCCGGTCCGGGTCGGCGGGGCGCGCTACTTCCGCGTCCGGGTCGGGCCGGTCGCCAGCGCCCGCCAGGGCAATCGCCTGCTTGCCCGCGTCGTCGACGCAGGCTATCCAAGGGCCCAGATCGTCATCGACTGACCCGACGCCCCACGCCCCGCCATCCGGCCGCCCGCATGCCCGCGGGCGCCCGCTGGCGGCGCCGGCCGGCCGGGCCGGCGCGAAGCGGGGCTACCGGGGTCATCTGCGGGCATGGGGCGCGGCAACTTCATCAGCTTTGAAGGCGGGGAGGGCAGTGGCAAGTCGAGCCAGGTGGGCCGGCTCGCCGACCGCCTCGCCGCGGCCGGGCTCACGGTCGTCCGCACCCACGAGCCGGGCGGCACCGAGGGCGCCGACGCCATCCGCCAGCTCCTGGTGACCGGGTCCGCCGACCGCTGGGATCCGGTGAGCGAAGTCCTGCTGCACTATGCCGCCCGCCGCGACCATGTCGAACGCGTGATCGCGCCGGCGCTGGCGCGCGGCGACTGGGTGGTCTGCGACCGCTTCGCCGATTCGACCATGGCCTATCAAGGCTACGGCTACGGGCTCGGCATCGAGCTGATCGACACCGTGCACCGCGCCGTGCTTGGCGATTTCGCCCCTGACATGACGATCATCATGGATTTCGATCCGGCCGATGGCCTGGCCCGCGCCCGCGCCCGCGACCCCGATCCCAGCCGCTACGAGCGCTTCGACCTCGCCTTCCACCGCCGCCTGCGCCAGGGTTTCCAGGCGATCGCCGCGCGCGAGCCCGGGCGCTGCGCCGTGGTCGATGCCGCGGGCTCGCTCGGGGCCGTCGAGGCGGCCGTCTGGGCCGCCGTGAGCGCGCGCCTCAAGCTGCCGGCATGAGCCGGCGCCCCAGGCCGTCGGAGCTGCCGGCATGAGCGACGACAACGCCGTTCCCGTCGAGGAGTACCAGAGCTACGGCCCTCGCCACGCCGCGACGCTGCTGGGCCACGCCGCCGCCGAGCGCGCGCTCCTGGCCGCCTGGCAGTCGGGGCGCATGCCTCACGCCTGGCTGATCACCGGCCCCAAGGGCATCGGCAAGGCGACGCTGGCCTTCCGTTTCGCCCGCTACGTGCTGGCGAGCGCCGGCTGGCCCGCCGCGGCCGCGCCGCCGCGCGAGGACAGCCTGGAGATGGCGCCCGACGACCCGGTCTTCCGCGCCGTGGCCGGCTTCAGCCACCCGGGCCTGCTGACCGTCGAGCGGCAATGGAACCCGCGGACCAAGGTCTGGCAAAGCATCCTCAACGTCGAGGCCGCGCGCCGCATGGGCCGCTTCTTCTCGATGAAGGCCGCGCAAGGCGCCTGGCGCATCGCCGTGATCGACGCCGCCGACGACATGCACCGCTCGGCCGCCAACGCGGCCTTGAAGATCGTCGAGGAGCCGCCCGAGCGCGGCCTCGTCGTCCTGGTCTCCCACGCCCCCGGAAGCCTGCTGCCGACGATCCGCTCGCGCTGCCGGGTGCTGGGCCTGCAGGCGCTGGAGGAGCGCGACGTCGCGGCGGTCGTCGCCGCGCAGCGGCCCGATCTGGCGCCCGCCGACGCCGCCGCCGTGGCGCGCCTCGCCGAGGGCAGCGCCGGCCGCGCCATCGCGCTGGCCGACGCCGGCGGCCCGGCGCTCTACCGCGGCATGATCGAGCTCCTGGCCGATTTGCCAAAGATCGACCTGCTGCGCCTCGACGATTTCGCCGGGCGTTTCGCCCGCAAGACCGCCGACGCCGAGTTCGCCGCCACCGCCGAGCTCATGCGCGGCTGGATCGCGCGTCTCGTCAAGGCGCCGGCCGCACCTGCCCAGGCAAGCGATCTGGTGGCCGGGGAGGGGGCGCTCCTGGCCCGGCTCGGCGGCCAGCTTGGGCTTGAACGCCGCCTTGCCCTGTGGGACAAGGTCGCGGGGCTTCTCAGCCGGGCCGACGGCGCCTATCTCGACCGCAAGCAGGTCCTCATCAGCGCGTTCCTCGCGATCGAGACCGCGACGCGGGCCTGATCGTCGCGCCGCGCGGATCGCAAGGGGTTGAGAGGCGGCGAGCGCCCTCCATTTCCCATATGGAAGCCAGTCAAGCGGAGCCTTCGATGGCCGCAGGTCGATCGGACAAGACGCCCTTCTACATCACGACGGCGATCTCCTACGTGAACGGCCCGCCGCATCTGGGCCATGCCTACGAGGCGATCTCCACCGACGTGATCGCGCGCTTCAAGCGGCTCGACGGCTACGACGTCATGTTCCTCACGGGCACCGACGAGCACGGCCAGAAGGTCGAAAAGACGGCCCGCGCCGCCGGCAAGGAGCCGAAGGCGTTCAGCAACGAAATCGCCACGCTTTTCCAGGAGATGGCGGCCGACCTCAACATCTCGAACGACGCCTTCATCCGCACCACCGAGCCGCGCCACTACGAGGCCTCGCAGGGCATCTGGCGGAAGCTCGAGGAAAACGGCGACATCTATCTCGACAAGTACGAGGGCTGGTACTCGATCCGCGACGAGGCCTTCTACGACGAGAAGGAGCTCACCAAGGCCGAGGACGGCAGTCTGCGCGCCCCCACCGGCACCGAGGTCGAGTGGGTTGCGGAGGAGAGCTACTTCTTCAAGCTGTCGGCCTACCAGGACAGGCTGCTGGCGCATTACGAGGCCAATCCCGGCTTCATCCGGCCCGATTTCCGGCGCAACGAGGTGGTGAGCTTCGTCAGGCAGGGGCTGCGCGACCTCTCGGTCTCGCGCAAGACCTTCGATTGGGGCGTTCCGGTGCCGGGAGATCCCGACCACGTCATGTACGTCTGGCTCGACGCGCTGACCAACTACATCACCGCGGTCGGCTATCCGGATGAAAACGACCCGCTTTTCAAGCGTTACTGGCCGGCCGACGTCCATATCATCGGCAAGGACATCGTGCGCTTCCACGCCATCTACTGGCCGGCCTTCCTGATGTCTGCCGGGCTGGCGCTGCCCAAATGCGTCTTCGGCCACGGCCATCTGAACGAGAAGGGCGGGGCGAAGATGTCGAAATCGGCGGGCAACGTGATCGGCCACCGCGATCTCGTCGGCGAATTCGGCCTCGACCCGGTGCGCTATTTCATGATGCGTGAGGTGCCCTACGGCCAGGACGGCGCCTTCTCCCGCGAGGCCATGATCCAGCGCATCAACGCCGACCTCGCCAACGATCTCGGCAACCTGGCCCAGCGCGTGCTGTCGATGATCGCCAGGAACTGCGACGGCCGCGTTCCCGAGGCGGGCGCGCTGGCGGCCGAGGACGAGAGCCTGCTCGCGGCCGCCCGGGCGGCGGCGCCGGAGATGCGCGAGGCAATGGCGGGCTTGGCCATCCACCGGGCGCTCGAGGCGCTGTGGCGGGTGATCGCCGAGGCCAACCGCTACCTCGACGCCCAGGCGCCCTGGGCGCTGCGCAAGGGCGATCCCGCCCGCATGGCCACGGTGCTCTGGGTCGCCGCGGAGACCATCCGCCACGTCGCGGTGCTCGCCCAGCCGGTGACCCCCCAGGCGATGGGAAATCTCCTCGACCAGCTAGCCGTGCCCGCCGAGGCGCGCGACATCGCCCATCTCGACGCGGCCAACGCGCTTATGCCCGGCACCGAGCTGCCCAAGCCCGAGGGCGTCTTTCCGCGCTTCGTCGAGCCGGAAGCCGCGGCGGCGGCCGGAAGCTGAAGGGCGGGCAGGGCGCACATGCTGGTCGACAGCCACTGTCATCTCGAGTTCGAGGTCTTCGAGGCGGATTTCGACGGCGTGCTCGCCCGCGCCGCGGCGGCCGGCGTCGATACCATGGTGACGATCTGCACCCGCCTCAGCGAGTTCGACCGGATCCGGGCGATCGCCGAGGCGCATCCCAACATCTGGTGCTCGCTCGGCGTCCACCCGCACGAGGCGGCGGAGGAGGGGGTCGATGCCCCCGACCGCCTGGTCGCCATGAGCGCCCATCCCCGCGTCGTCGGCATCGGCGAGACCGGGCTCGACTACTACTACGAGCACAGCCCCCGCGAGGCCCAGCAGACCAGCTTTCGCGCGCATATCATGGCGGCGCGGGCGACCGGCCTGCCGCTCATCGTCCACACCCGCGACGCCGACGACGATACCATGGACATCCTGGAGGCCGAGACCCGCGCGAACGGCCCGGTGTCCGGCCTGATCCACTGTTTCAGCGCCTCGGGCGCGCTGGCCGAGCGGGCGCTGGCGCTGGGCTTCTACCTGTCCTTCTCGGGCATCGTCACCTTCCGCCGCGCCGAGGCCGTCCGGGCGGTGGCCAGGATCGTGCCGCTCGACCGCCTGCTGGTCGAGACCGACGCGCCCTACCTGGCGCCGATGCCCAACCGCGGCAAGCGTAACGAGCCGGCCTTCGTGCGCCATACCGCGGCCTTCGTCGCCGAGTTGCGCGAGACAACTTTGGCGGCGCTGGCGGCGGCCACCACCGACAACTTCTACCGCCTCTTCGCCAAGGCCGAGCGCCCGGCGTGACGATCGGCCATGGATTCTCACATATATGTTTCTCACATATATATAGTGCGCCCTAACATTGTCCCGCCGACATATATAATATGAAGGTGACAATTCTCGGATGCGGCAGCTCCACCGGCGTGCCGCGCGTCGGCAACGACTGGGGCGACTGCGACCCCGGCGAGCCCAGGAACCGCCGCAGCCGCTGCTCGATCCTGGTCGACAGCGGCAGCACGCGCCTCCTGGTCGACACCGCGCCCGATCTCCGCCAGCAGCTCCTCGATACCGGCACCGACGACCTCGATGCGGTGCTCTATACCCACGCGCATGCCGACCAGACCCACGGAATCGACGATTTGCGCGTTTTGTTCCTGCGCAAGCGCGCGCGGCTGCCGGTCTACGGCGATGCCGAAACCCTGGCGATCCTGCGCCGGCGCTTCGACTACATCTTCGAGCGGCCGCCGAACAGCCCGTATCCGCCGATCGCCGAGACCCACGAGCTCGACCCGGCGGCGCCGTTCCGGATCGGCGACATCGACGGCGCGGCGTTCGCCCAGGAGCACGGCAACATCACGAGCCTGGGGCTGCGTTTCGGCGCCATCGGCTACTCGAACGACGTGAACGCGCTCGACGAGCGCGCCTTCGAGGTGCTGGACGGCGTGCGCGTCTGGATCGTCGACGCGCTGCGCTACACGCCGCATCCGACCCATGCGCATCTCGACCAGGCGCTCGAATGGATCGAACGGCTCGGGCCGGCGCGCGCCGTGCTGACCAACATGCATATCGACATGGACTACCGGACGCTGCGCCGGACGCTGCCGGACGGCGTCGAGCCGGCCTACGACGGCATGGTGATCGAGGCCTGACAGGGATCGGGCATCAGGGATCGGGCATCAGGGTTCAGGCATCGGGTATCAGGGATCAGGGATCAGGATCAGGATCAGGGATCAGGGATCAGACGCCAGAGATCACACCCGGAGGTAGTCTGATTGTAATTTTCCATAATATATATTATGCGCAAAATGGGACCGCCCAGATGACGCCGCTGGGCGGTATCGCGAGGGGGCCGATCGCCCGGTCTATCGATGTCCGGCATCGTCTCCGGCGCCTGGATGGCGTCAGGTCGGGCCGCGCCGGGCCTTGAGGCTTATTGATAGAGATCGCGGTCGCGCGCGTAGGCGGCGGTGAAGATCTCCAGCAGGCGCTGCGCCTCGTCGTCGTACTCGGCGAACTGGAGCAGGCCCTTGGTGACGAAGGAGGCGAAGCTCACCGCCTCGCCCTTGCCGCGAAGGCGGAAGCTTTCGGAAATCTCCGACAGGTCCTCGTGCACCAGCCGCCGCGTCATCACGTTGAGCTGCGTCTTGACGTAGCGGTTCTTGTCGCGCCATTTGCGCTGGGCAAGCGTCGTAGCCATGTTCGTCAATCCCCCGGCCAAGCTTCGGTGAACGGCGCCGGTCCCCACTCAGAGACCAGAACCGTCGGCGGTCCGTTCCCAACACCGCTCCAAGGCTTGTTGTTACCCGTTGCCGCAGGCGACCCCCCGAGGTGGGCGATCTTAACCATAACCGGCGGCGCGCGGCAATCGGTTGGTTGGCGGATACTGCCGCCGATATGGTTAATTTTCTACTAGTAGAATTGCGATCGGGCGGCGGCGATGCTGGACCCGGCGGCGCCCGGCCGCCGAATGACGCCAACTTGGCCGCGAGCGGCGGCGCTGGTATGGTTCGCCGCCCGCGCCCGACCCGCGCCCGACCCGCCAGGACCCGCCAGGACCCGCCAAGAACCTTCGGAGCGACGTCGCTGCCCTGCCCCCGCGTTTTCACGAAAGCCCATTCAAACGACCGGGCAAGAGCCTCATGTCCCAATCCCTCGACCGGCTGCTCGACATCATGGCGCGCCTGCGCGACCCGCGGGACGGCTGCCCCTGGGACGTGAAGCAGAGCTTCGAGACCATCGCGCCCTATACCATCGAGGAGGCCTACGAGGTCGCCGATGCGATCGCCCGGGGCGATCTCGACGACCTGCGCGACGAGCTGGGCGATCTGTTGTTGCAGGTGGTGTTCCACGCCCAGATGGCGCGTGAGGCCGGTCATTTCGCCTTCAGCGACGTGGCGGACGCGATCAGCGACAAGATGGTGCGCCGCCACCCCCATGTCTTCGCCGACGAGGCGGTCGACGGCTCCGAGCACCAGCGCCGGGTCTGGGAGGACCAGAAGGCCGGCGAGCGCCAGGCGAAGTCGCGATCCCGCGGCGAGGCGCCGAGCGCCCTCGACGGGGTGCCGGTCGCCCTGCCCGCCCTGCTCCGCGCCGAGAAGCTCGGCAAGCGCGCCGCCCGCGTCGGCTTCGACTGGGACGACCCCGCCGGCGTCCTCGACAAGGTCGTCGAGGAAACCGAGGAGGTCCGCCAGGAAATCGCCGCCGACGACCGCGCCCGGCTCGCCGAGGAGATCGGAGATCTGCTGTTCGCCTGCGCCAATCTGGCGCGAAAGTTCCGTATCGACCCCGAGACGGCGCTCCATGGGGCCAACAGGCGCTTCGAGGAACGCTTCCGCGGCCTCGAGAAGCGGGCCGAATCGGAGGGCCGGGACCTGTCCTCGATGTCCCTTGAGGAGCTCGAGGCGCTCTGGCAGGCGGTGAAACGCGGCCGGTCCGGGCAAAAGAGTCCGGCGTGACGGCGCGGCCCGGGGCACGGTCCCATGTTATGTCTCAAAACATCACGATAAGCATCTGAAATAAGGGAGAAACAAGACAATGGCTTCCACGGATACTTTGACCGTTCTGGTGACCGGCGCGACCGCGGGCTTCGGCGAGGCGACGGCCCGGCGCTTCGTCGCCGAGGGACACAAGGTGGTGCTCGCCGGCCGGCGCGCCGACCGCCTCGACGCCCTCAAGGGCGAGCTCGGCGACGCCGCGCACGCCCTGCCGCTCGACGTCCAGGACCGGGCCGGCGTGGGCGCCGCCATCGAGGGGCTGCCGGGCGGCTTCGCGGCGGTCGACGTGCTGGTCAACAACGCCGGCCTCGCCCTCGGCCTCGACGCCGCCCCGAGCGCAAATCTCGACGACTGGGACACCATGATCGACACCAACATCAAGGGCGTCACCTATTGCGCCCGCGCGGTGCTGCCGGGGATGAAGTCGCGCGGCCGCGGCCATATCATCAACCTCGGCTCGGTCGCCGGCGCCTATCCCTATCCCGGCGGCAACGTCTACGGTGCGACCAAGGCCTTCGTGCACCAGTTCTCGCTCAACCTGCGGGCCGATCTGGTGGCCGACAACATCCGGGTGACCTGCGTCGAGCCGGGCCTCGCCGAGACCGAGTTCTCGCTGGTGCGCTTCAAGGGCGATGCCGAGAAGGCCAAGGGACCCTATGCCGGCCTCAAGCCGCTCGGCGGCGAGGATGTCGCCGAGGCGATCTACTGGGTCGCCACCCTGCCCGGCCACGTCAACGTCAACACGCTGGAGCTGATGCCGACGACCCAGGCCTTCGGCGCATTTGCGTTCAGCCGCGCGGGCTGAGCCGCCCGGGCTCGGCGCGTTCAGCTGCGCGGCCTGAGCCGCGCCGGGGGCGGCGCGTTCAGCCGCGCCGGCCGAGCCGCGCGGGGTCGTCCTCGTCCACGAGCACCGCGCGGAGCGCCCGCCAGGCGGCCTCGCCGGGCGCCAGCAGCAGGGTGCCGTCGATCGGCCGCGGCGCATATGGCCGGTCGTCCATCATGCGAGCGAAGCCGCCGGCCTCGGCGTGGATCAGCTGGCCGGCGGCGTGGTCCCAGGGCAGCAGCCGCGTGAAGATCGCATAATGCGTGGTCCCGCGGGCCAGGCCCAGATACTCCGCGCCGGCGCAGGAGAGGTAAGAGCGCGGGCCGAGCGCGGGCTTGAGCGCCTTGATCCGCTCGTGCAGCGCCGGCGCCCGCCGCGGCCCCACGTAGAGCGCCGCCGTCATCTCCGCCAGGGCCGCAGGTTCGGCGACCTGGCGCCGGTCCCCCGCTTCCCAGGCGCCGCTGCCCTCCTCCGCGCTCACCGTGGCGTTCCCGATCGGGTCGTGGATCCAGCCCGAACGCGTGCGCCCGCCGATCACGAGCGCCACGATCACCGAGAAATCGGGCCGGCCCTGGGTGAAATTGTAGGTGCCGTCGACCGGATCGATGACCCAGACCGGATCCGCGCCCTCCAGCCGGCCGAGCACCGCGGGGTCGTTCGCCACCGCCTCCTCGCCGACCACCGTCGAGCCCGGCAGTAGCCCGGCGAGCCGGCGCGACAGCACCGCCTCGGCCTCTACGTCGGCCGCGGTGACGAGGTCCTTCGGGCCGGTCTTCTCCTCGATGTCGCCCGCCGCGAGGCGGTTGAAGCGCGGCAGGATCTCCGCCTCCGCCGCCTCGCGGATGATCGCGCTGACAAGGTCGATATCGACGGGCATGGCCGGGCGGAAACCGGGAAATTCGGCAAGCGCCGCCGACAGCGGGCGGCGCGGGCGGGGTCCGCCCTCCCTTAGCATCCCGCCGCCCGGCGGTCGAGAAAGCAAAGGGCCGGCCCCCGCGAGGGGGCCGGCCCGGCATTGCAAATGGCAGTATCCTGTGGGTGGCCGGGTGGGGGATCGGGCCGGCGCCGATTCCCGTGAGCGGAATATGCTCTAGAAGCCCATGTCGCCCATGCCGCCCATCCCGCCCGGCGGCATCCCGCCCGGCATGCCGCCGTGATCGTCGTCCTTCGGCCGCTCGGCGACCATCGCCTCGGTGGTCACCAGCAGGCCGGCGACCGAGGCCGCGTCCTGCAGCGCCGTGCGCACCACCTTGGTCGGGTCGATGATGCCCGCCTTGACCAGGTCCTTGTAGGTGCCATCGGCGGCGTCGAAGCCGTAGTTCTTGTCGCTCGCCTCCATGATCTTGCCGACCACGATCGAGCCGTCCTCGCCGGCGTTCTCGGCGATCTGGCGCGCCGGGATCTTGAGCGCCTTGCGGACGATGTCGATGCCGACCCGCTGGTCGTCGTTGCCGGGCTCGATCTTG
>Ga0302046_10000254_pt1 | contig 56020 bp, 45 predicted proteins | sample RVTome_11_FD_200261 | JGI IMG/M metagenome (GOLD analysis project Ga0302046, IMG submission 200261) | Soil microbial communities from uranium-contaminated site in the Upper Colorado River Basin, Wyoming, United States - RVT147D111 (version 2) ...
ACCGGCCCGGTGTCCGCGCGCGTGATGGCGTCGAGCACGTCGCGCTCGGTCACCGCGCGGCGCCGGATGTCGTTGAGCGAGCCGTCGTTGGTCTCGCCCACCACCACGTTCACCGACCGCACGGTCTCGTTGCCGGGGAGGCCGAGCACGTACGTGAGGGCCGCGTCGGCGACCCGCGGGACGCACAGCGTGCACGTCAGCAGAATTGGCGACTCGATTTCGCCCAGTTCCCGCACCTGGGTGCTGCCCATGAGCTTGCCGAACGCGTTCCCGAGCACCACGGCGCCGGGCACCTTCTCGCGGAACACGTTGCCGCCGTGCGGCAGGATGGCCGTGACGCCCGTATTGAGGGAGGCCCCATCCGCGATGGTCGTGTGACCCACCCGCACCCCCGCGACATCCGTGATGGCATTGCGCGGCCCCGGCGGCAGGATCCCCACCACCACCCCCAGCTCCCGCGCGCTGCGCCGCGCCGTCTCCTGCGCCTCCACCCCGTCGCCCACCGCCAGTACCGCCAGCACCACCATCCACCCATCTCGCATGACACCACTCCTGTCGCCCGTCCACGACCGCTGGTTGACCCTGCCTCCCCACCCCACCCCCGCAACCACCCCACGCTACACGCTACACGCTACCCGCTGCACCCTGCACCACCGGTTGCGCCCCGTCCCTCCCGGCGGTACGATCCGCAGCACTGTTTCTTTGACAACCGAGGCTGTCGTGTCCTGGGAATTCGCGCCGACCTTCGACGCCGCGCATCGCGCCGCGCTCGACGCCGGCAAACCGCTGATCTACGTGTGCCCGCCCGCCGGATGGGCGCTGGTCCCGCTGGGCGAGCGCGTGGCGCCCGCCGCGGAGGCGGGCCTGGGCACGGTGGTGCTGGTCCCCGAGCCGGCGGACGTCGGCGACGTGGCCGGCGCGCTCGACAGCCTCGACGCCCTCCGTCCGGTGCACGGCCTCACGGGCCTGGCCCGGACCGCCCGCTTCCTCGCGGCGGGCAGCATTCGCACCCTCGTCCTCACGCCCCCGGACGCCCTGGCGCTTGCCCGGCAGTCCGTGCTGCGGCTCTCCCAGGTGCGCACGCTGGTGATCGCCTGGCCGGAGGGCATGCACGCACTCGGCCAGGGCGAGGCCCTCGACGCCATCCTGGCGGAGACGCCGGACGCGCAGCGCCTGATCGCGACCGCCGACGAGCGGCCGCCCGACATGGCCGATCTGCTGGCGCGGATCGCGCATCGCGCGCCCGTGGTGGCCGCGGCGCGGCTTCCCGAGGGGGCACCGGCCGTGCCGCTGCGCTGGATCGGAACGGACGGCGACCGGCGGGCCCAGGTGACGCGCGCCGCGCTGGACGTCCTCAACCCCGCCACCGCGGTCGTGTGGGAGCCCCTGGCCGCGCGTGGTTCCCGCTGGACGGCCGTGGCGCGCGATCCCGCCGTTCGGGTGGTGCACGTCATCCCCGACGAAGCCGTGCCGCTGATCGTGGCCGGCGACCTGCCGTCCGCCGACGCGCTCGCGGCGCTGAGCGCGGCCGCGCGGGACGTCGTGGTCCTGGTGCGCGCGTCACAGGTGGGCTACCTGGAGCGGCTGTCGGCGACGGCGCGGACGCTGCGGGTGGTGGCGGCGGCGGACGTGGCGCTGGACCGCGCGGCGGGCGTACGGCGGCGTCTGCGCGAGCGATTGGCCGAAGGGCGCCTCGACGGGGAGCTGCACACGCTCGGGGCCCTGTTCGACGAGTACGACCCCACGCTCGTCGCCGCGGCCGCGCTGGCCCTGATCGCGACGCCGGCCGCGCCCGCGCCCGCGCCCGAGACGGCCGGATGGGCCCGCCTCGTCGTCACGGCCGGCCGGCGCGACGGCGTGCGCGCCGGCGATCTCGTCGGCGCGCTGGTGAACGAAGCCGGCCTGCCCCGCAACGCGATCGGGAAGATCGACCTGCGGGACGGCTTCACCCTCATCGAGATCCGCGCCGACGAAGCCGAGCGGGCCCAGCGCGGACTCACCGGCGTCAGCCTCAGGGGCAAGCGCGTCAGCGCGCGGCCGGAGCGCCGCTGATCAGCGGCCCGTGTTGAGGGCGTCGCGGAGCTGCTGGCCCGGCTTGAAGGCCGGCACCACCGCGGCCGCGATGGCCACCGGATCGCCCGTCCGCGGATCCCGTCCCTGCCGCGCCGCGCGCCGCCGGGCCAGGAACGTCCCGAACCCCGTCACCTGGACTTTTTCGCCCGAGCGCAGCTCGCGCGCAATGATGCCCTCCGGCCCGAACAGCGCCTCCACGACGCGCGTCGCGTCCGGCTTGGCCAGGTCGGTGTGCCGCGCCACCTCGTCAATCAGCTGTCCCTTGTTCATGAGCACCTCCCGTGCAGTGTGCTGGCAATATCTCCCGGCGGCGCCGAACCGCCAACCCGCTTGTGCCGGTCCGGCCGCGCGGGTAACGTAGGGCGCTCCCGACCCCGACCGATGACGCGCACCCACCACAGCTCCCACCCCGGATGGATCGAAGTCATCAGCGGCGTGATGTTCAGCGGCAAGAGCGAGGAGCTGCTGCGCCGCGTCCGCCGGGCGGTGATCGCCCGCAAGCGCGTGCAGGTGTTCAAGTCCCATCTGGACGACCGCTACGCCGGCGTGCACCGGATCGCGACCCACGACGGCGTCATGGCCGACGCCGTGCCGGTGGACGCGGCGGGCGAGATCATGAGCCGGGTCCGGCCGGATGCCGAGGTGGTGGCCATTGACGAGGCCCAGTTCCTGGACGAGGGGGTCGTGGAGGTGGCCACCGCGCTGGCCGCCCGCGGCGTTCGTGTGATTCTCGCCGGCACCGACACCGACTTCCGGGGCGAGCCGTTCGGCGCCATGCCCCAGCTCATGGCCGTCGCGGAAGTGGTGGACAAGCTGCACGCGATCTGCGTCGTGTGCGGCGAGCCGGCCTGCCGCAACCAGCGCCTCGTGAACGGCCGGCCCGCCGTGTACGAATCGCCGACCATTCTGGTCGGTGGCAGCGAGTCGTACGAGGCCCGCTGCCGGCACTGCCACGAGGTGCCGCGCGCCGACGCCGATCAGGGCCGGCTCTGGTGAGTCGCCAATGCTCTCCGTTGCGCTGACCGGGAACGTCGCCGCCGGCAAGACCACCGTGGCCGGGTGGTGGCGCGCGTGGGGCGGCACGGTGATTGACGCCGACGCGCTGGTCCGCGAGGTGCAGGCGCCCGGCAGCCCCGTCCTCGCGCGGATCCGGGAACGCTTCGGCCCGGCCGTGATCCGCGACGACGGCACGCTGGACCGCGCGGCGCTGCGCCGCATCGTGTTCGCCGACGCCGGCGCGCGCGCCGACCTGAACGCCATCGTGCATCCCGCCGTGCAGGACCGGCGGACGGCCCTCCTGGCGGAGGCGGCGGCGCGCGGCGAGCGGATGGTCGTGAACGACATCCCGCTGCTGTTCGAGGCGCTGGACCCGGCGGCCTTCGACGTGATCGTGCTGGTGGACGCGCCGGACGACGTCCGCCGCGAACGGCTGATCCGCGGGCGCGGCCTCCTACCGGACGAGGCCGACCGGCTGATGGCCGCCCAGCTGCCGAGCGGCCCGAAACGCGCGCGCAGCCACGTCGTGATTGACAATGCGGGGTCGCCGGAAGCGCTGCGCACGGCCGCCGCGGAGGCCTGGCAACGGCTGCTTGACTTGGCAGAACCACCCGCGTAACCTACCCGCGGCTGTCGAACCTTCCTTAGCAGCCGGAGTGTGTGCATGTCCAAGATTCCCACCGATCTGCATTACACCGAAGAACACGAATACGTGAAACTCACCGACGACGCCGAGGTCGTGCAGGTCGGGATCACCGACTACGCACAGGGCGAACTGGGCGACGTGGTGTACGTGGATCTGCCCGAGGTGGGCGCCAAGTTCGGTCGCATGGACGTGTTCGGGACCATCGAGGCCGTGAAGGCCGTCTCGGAGCTGTTCTGCCCGCTGCCGGGCGAAGTCACCGAGATCAACGAGGCGCTGGAGGCCGATCCCAGCCTCGTGAACAAGGACCCCTATGGCGACGGCTGGATGATCAAGCTGCGCATCCGCAGTCGCGCCGATCTGGACACCCTGCTGCCGGCTTCGGACTACCAGCAGCACATCGGCGAGTAGGGCTCCGGGGCGCTCGCGCCCTCTACACTGCCGACGCGACGCCTCGGGGCCTGCCCCCGGGGCGTTTCTACGAGAGGACCCCATGACGCAGGATACCACATCGTTCGACGCGTTCGTGTCGCGCCACAACGGCCCCCGGCCGGAGGACGTGGTCGCCATGCTCGCGACGCTGGGCTACGCCACGCTCGACGAGTTGATGGCCGCCACCATTCCGGCGGGGATCCGGCTCGGCACCCCGCTCCCGCTGCCGCCCGCCCAGTGCGAGCGCGACGCGCTCGACGCGCTGCGGCGCATCGCCTCGCAGAACCAGGCGTTCCGTTCGTACCTCGGCATGGGCTACGCCGACTGCATCACGCCGCCCGTGATCCTGCGGAACGTGCTGGAGAATCCCGGCTGGTACACGGCGTACACGCCGTATCAGCCCGAGATCGCGCAGGGCCGCCTCGAGGCGCTGCTCACCTTCCAGACCATGGTGGGCGACCTCACCAGCCTGCCGGTGGCCAACGCGTCGCTGCTCGACGAAGGCACCGCCGCCGCCGAGGCCCTGACGCTCACGCTGGCCGTGGTGAAGCACGGCGAGCGGCCGGTGTTCCTGGTGGATCACCGCTGCCACCCGCAGACCATTGCCGTCGTCGCGACGCGCGGCCGGTGGCGCGGCATCGAGATCCGCGTCGGCGACCCCGCGACGTTCGCGTTCGACGGGGACGCGGTGGGCGCGCTCGTCCAATACCCGGCCACGGACGGCGAGGTGCGCGACTTCCGCGACCTCTGCACGAAGGCGCACGCCGCGGGCGCGCTCGTCACGGCCGCCACCGATCTGCTGGCCTGCGCGCTGCTCACCCCGCCCGGCGAGTGGGGCGCGGACATCGCGGTCGGCAATTCGCAGCGGTTCGGCGTGCCCATGGGCTACGGCGGGCCGCACGCCGCGTTCTTCGCGACCCGGGACGACTACCGGCGCTACCTGCCGGGCCGCATCATCGGCGTCTCGCGCGACGCGGACGGCCGGATGGCGCTCCGCATGGCGCTCCAGACGCGGGAGCAGCACATCCGGCGCGAAAAGGCCACCAGCAACATCTGCACGGCGCAGGTGCTGCTCGCCGTCATCGCCGGCATGTACGCCGTCTACCACGGCCCCGACGGGCTGCGACGCATCGCGCGGCGCGTCCACACCCTCACGGGCCGCCTGGCCGACGCCGTCGGACGCCTGGGCTTCCGGCTGGCGCATGCGACGTATTTCGACACGCTGGCCGTGGACGTGGGCCCGGCGCGGCCCGCCATCGAGTCCGCGGCCCGGCAGCGGCGTCTCAACCTGCGCCGCCTCTCCGACACCCGGCTGGGCGTGACCCTCGACGAGACCACGTCCGCGGCGGACCTCGCGGACCTGGTCGAGGTGCTCGCGGCCGGCGCCTCCGCGCGCGTCCCCCTCGACGCGCTCGACGACCCGCCCGCCGGCGCCGTGCCCGCCGCGCTCCGCCGCGCCACCGGGTTCCTCGAGCATCCGGTGTTCCACCGGTACCGCGCCGAGACCGAGATGCTGCGCTACCTCAAGCGGCTCGAGGATCGCGACCTGTCGCTCACGTCCGCGATGATCCCACTCGGCTCGTGCACCATGAAGCTCAACGCCACGACCGAGATGATCCCCATCACGTGGCGCGAGTTCGCCGGCCTCCATCCCTTCGCGCCGCGCGAGCAGGCGCAGGGCTACGCCGAACTGTTCCGGACACTCGAGGAGTGGCTGGCCCGGATCACCGGGCTGCCCGCCGTCTCCCTCCAGCCCAACGCGGGCGCGCAGGGCGAATACACGGGGCTGCTGGTGATCCGCGCGTACCACCGCGCGCGCGGCGAGGAGCACCGCACCACCTGCCTCATCCCGCAGTCGGCGCACGGCACCAACCCGGCCAGCGCGGTGATGGCGGGCATGACCGTCGTGGTCGTGAAGACCGACGGCCACGGGAACATTGACGTGGTTGACCTCGGCGCCAAGGCCAGGGCCCACGCCGACACGCTCGGCGCCCTGATGGTGACCTATCCGTCCACGCACGGCGTGTTCGAGGAGGCCATCCAGGACATCTGCGGGCAGATTCACCGCTACGGCGGCCAGGTGTACATGGACGGGGCCAACATGAACGCGCAGGTGGGGCTCACGAGTCCCGGCGCGATCGGCGCCGACGTGTGCCACCTCAACCTGCACAAGACGTTCTGCATCCCGCACGGCGGCGGCGGCCCGGGCATGGGCCCCATCTGCGTGGCCGGGCATCTGGCGCCGTTCCTGCCCGACCACCCGGTCGTGCCGCTCGCGCGGGGCCAGTCGTGCGGGACCGTCTCGGCCGCGCCCTGGGGCAGCGCCTCGATCCTGCCGATCTCGTGGGCGTACATCGCCATGATGGGCGCCGACGGCCTCGCCGAGGCCACGAAGATCGCGATCCTCAACGCGAACTACGTGATGAAGCGCCTCGAAGGGCACTATCCGGTCCTGTATGCCGGCGCGCACGGCCTCGTGGCGCACGAGGGCATCGTGGATACGCGCCCGCTCAAGCACTCCGCGGGCATCGAGGCCGAGGACATCGCCAAGCGGCTGATTGACTACGGGTTTCACCCGCCGACGCTGTCGTTCCCGGTGGCCGGCACGCTCATGGTGGAGCCGACGGAGAGCGAGTCGAAGGAAGAACTCGACCGGTTCTGCGACGCGCTGATCGCCATCCGCGAGGAAATCCGGGAGATCGAGCAGGGTCGGGCCGACCGGGAGAACAACCTGCTCAAGCGCGCGCCGCACCCGCTGCACGTCGTCGCGGCCGACGCCTGGGACCGGCCCTACGGCCGCGAGCGCGCCGGGTTCCCGACCCCCGCCACGCGGGCCCACAAGGTCTGGCCCACGGTCGCCCGGATTGACGCGGCCTACGGCGACCGCAACCTGATCTGCGTGTGTCCGCCGATCGAGATGTACGCGGGAGCCACCTAGAGCGGCAGCGGCGGGATGCACTGGCACCTCCTCCTCGACTCCGCCCCCCGCCCCGGCCCCGAAAACATGGCCGTGGACGACGCGCTCCTCCAGGCGGCGCGGGAGGGGGTCGCCGTCCTGCGGTGCTACCGCTGGTTCCCGCCCTGCCTGTCGTTCGGGCGGAACGAGCCGGCGCGCAGCCGGTACGACGCGGCCGCCATCACGGCCCGCCGGCTGGCCACGGTGCGACGGCCCACCGGCGGTCGCGCCGTCTGGCACGACGCGGAAGTCACCTACGCGGTGGCGGGGCCGGCCTCGCTGTTCGGCTCGCTGCCCGAGACCTACCGGGCCATCCACGCCGTCCTGGCCGACGGGTTGCGGACGCTGGGCGTGCCGGCCGCCCTCGCGCCGGCCGCCCTCGCGCCGGGCCCCGGGGCGGGCGCCTGCTTCGCGAGTCCCGCCGGCGGCGAGGTCACGGTCGGGGGCCGCAAGCTCGTCGGCAGCGCTCAGGCGCGCGAGCGGGGCGCGTTCCTCCAGCACGGCTCGATCCTGCTCGAGGACGGCCAGGACGTGGTGGCGCAGGTCACCCGGGGCGTCGCCCCCGTCACCCACGCCACCTCGCTTGGCGAAGTGCTCGGCCGGGACGTAACATTTGCCGAGGTGACGGAGGCCATCGTCGCCGCCGCACGCCGGGCGTGGCCCGGCACGTGGACCGCCGCCGCGCCGCCGGCCATCCTCCCGGGAACCCGGTTCGCCGACCCCGACTGGACCTGGCGCCGCTGAACGCCCGCGGGAGGGCATGGACACCGACCTGATCCGCTTCGTCGTCGGCCGTCTGCTGCAGGGCGTCCTCGTCGTCCTCGGCGTCGCCACGCTCGTCTTCGTGCTGCTCCACGCGGCGCCGGGCGATCCGCTGACCGTGCTCAGCGACGCGCCGCAGGTGGCCCCCGACGTGCTGCGCGAGCTGCGCCGCGACTTCGGCCTCGACCGGCCGGTCGGCGAGCAGTACGTCCGCTACCTGGCCCGGCTGGTCCAGGGCGACCTCGGCATCTCGATCACGCAGCACCGCCCCGTCACCGCCGCGCTGGCCGGCGCGGTGCCGCAGACCCTGCTGCTCGCGGCCGCCGCCCTGCTCGTGGATTTCCTGGCGGGCATCGGCATCGGCGTGGCCCAGGGCCGCCGCGCGGGCACCCGCACCGATCGCCTGCTCTCGGTCGTCACGATCACGCTTTATTCGACCCCGGTGTTCGTCCTGGGCCTGCTCCTGCTGGGCGTGTTCGGCGAGACGCTGGGCTGGTTCCCGCTGGGCGGATCGGTGGATCCCATCCGTCACGCCGGCCTCTCCGCTGCCGGCCGCCTCCTCGACCGGATCCATCACCTCGTGCTGCCGGCCCTCACGCTCGGCCTGGTCGCGGCGGCGTACACGGCGCGGCATCAGCGATCGGCGCTGCTCGACGTGATCGGGCAGGACTTCGTGCGCGCCGCCCGCGCACGGGGCATCGCCGAGCGCGCGGTGCTCCTCCGTCACGCGCTGCGGAACGCGCTCACGCCCACCATCACGCTCGCGGGGCTCGCGTTCCCGGTCCTGCTGTCGGGCTCGGTGCTGGTGGAGTCGGTCTTCGGCTGGCCGGGCATGGGACGGCTCGCGGCCGAAGCCATCGGGCGGCGCGACTATCCGGTGGTCACGGCCGCCGCGATCCTCGCGGCCGCCATGGTGGTGGCGGGGAACCTCCTCGCGGACCTCGCGGCGCGTATGGCCGATCCGCGGCTCCGGACCGTCCGGTGACGCGGCTCCACGTCGGGATCGGACTGGTCGGCGGGCTGTGCCTGCTGGCCCTGCTGGCGCCCGTGCTCGCGCCGCATCCGCCGCACCTCCAGCTCGACCTGGACGCGCTCCGCAGTGCCGCGCCGTCGCTCCCGCATCCGCTCGGGACCGACCCGTACAGCCGGGACCTCCTGAGCCGCGTCCTGCACGGCGCCCGCGTGTCGCTCGGCATTGCCGTGCTGGCGGTGCTCGTGGCCGTGGGCGTGGGCGTCACGGTGGGCGTCGTGAGCGGCTGGGCGGGAGGGGTCGTGGACGTGGTGCTGATGCGACTCGTGGACGCGGCGCTCGCGGTGCCGCGCCTGTTCACGGTGCTCGTCCCGCTCGCGCTCTGGGAGCACGTCACGGTGCCGGCCATCGTCCTCATCCTGGGCGGCACCGGCTGGTTTGGCATGAGCCGGCTGGTGCGGGCGGAGGTCCGCGCGGCCCGGGCCCGCCCGTGGGTGGCCGCGGCGCGCGCCATCGGCGTTCCTCCCGTCCGTATCATCACGCGGCACCTGCTCCCCACCATCGCCGGGCCCGTGATCGTCGTCGCCACGATGGGCATCGGGCAGGTCGTGCTGCTGGAGGCGGGATTGTCGTATCTCGGGCTGGGCGTCCCGCAGCCGCTGCCGTCCTGGGGCAGCATCATCGCCGACGGGCAGCCCGTGCTCCGGGCGGCCCCGTGGGTGGCCGGCAGCGCCGGGCTCGCGCTGGTGGCCACCGTGCTGGCGTTCACCCTGGTGGGCGACGGGCTGCGGGAGCGGCTCGACCCGCGCGCGCCATGACATCCCTCCTCGAGCTGGAGCACTTGTCGGTCACGTTCCCCACGCGCGCGGGCCCGGCGCGGGCCGTGGAGGACGTGTCGCTCGCCATCGCCCCGGGGGAAACGGTCGCCCTCGTCGGCGAGTCCGGCTGTGGCAAGACCGTCACCGCCCTGTCGGTGCTCCGTCTGCTCCCCGAGTCCGCGACACTGGGCCCGGAGAGCCGGATCCGGTTCGACGGCCGCGACGTGCTGGCGCTCGGCCGCGAGGAGCTGCGGCGGCTCCGTGGCGGCGCCGTCGGCATGGTGTTCCAGGAACCCGGCGCGAGCCTCAACCCGGTCCTCACCATCGGCGCGCACCTCGTCGAGACCATTCAGGCGCACGACGCCGTGGATCGCGCCACCGCGCGGGCCCGCGCCCGCGAGCTGCTGGCCACCGTGGGGCTGCGCGATCCGGACCGGATGGTCGCGCGCTATCCGCACGAGCTGAGCGGCGGGATGCAGCAGCGCGCCTACCTGGCCATGGCGCTGGCCGCGCGGCCGCGGCTGCTGATTGCCGACGAACCGACCACGGCGCTCGACGTCACGACGCAGGCCCAAATCCTGGCGCTCCTCGCGGACCTCACCGGCCGGCTCGGGATGGCCATGCTGCTGATCACGCACAACCTCGGCATTGCCGCCGCCGTGGCCGACCGCGTGGCGGTGATGTACGCGGGGCGCATCGTGGAGGTGGCGCCGCGCGCCGCGCTCTTTGCCCACCCGGCACATCCCTACACGCGGGGCCTGCTCCAGGCCGCGCCGCGATTGGACGGCCCTACCCGGCCCACCCCCGCCATCCCGGGCGCCGTCCCATCGGCCACCGCGTGGCCCGAGGGTTGCCGGTTTCGGCCGCGCTGCGCGCACGCGTGGGACCGCTGCAACTCCGAGCCCACGCTGGCCGCAACGGCGCCAGACCATACGGCCCGCTGCTGGCTGGTCACGGAACCACGCGGGGGGACCGCGTGACGGCGCCGCCCCTGCTCGTGATCGAGCATCTGGCCAAGGCGTACCGCCAGTCCCGCGGACCGCTCCGGCCGCCCGCCACGCTGGCGGCGGTCGCCGACGTGTCGCTGGCCATCCCGCGCGGCGCCACGCTGGCCCTCGTGGGAGAGAGCGGCGCCGGCAAGAGCACCGTCGCCCGATGCGTGGTCAGGCTCGAGGATCCGGATGGCGGCCGGATCCTGTATGCGGGCGAAGACATCGGGGGGCTGCGGGGTGCGGCGCTGCGCCGCTTCCGCGGGCGCGTCCAGATCGTCTTCCAGGACCCCCATGGCTCGCTGAACCCGCGGATGCGCGTCGGCACGGCGGTGCGCGAACCGCTCGAGGTTCACGGCATCGCGCGCGGGGCCGACGCCGACGCGCGTGTGGCCGAGCTGTTCCGGGAGGTCGGGCTCGACCCCAACCACCGCGGGTCCTACCCACACCAGCTGTCGGGCGGCCAGCGCCAGCGCGTCGGGATCGCGCGCGCCCTCGCCGTCGGTCCGGAGCTGCTCGTGCTGGACGAGCCGGTCTCGGCGCTCGACGTTTCCGTCCAGGCGCAGGTGCTCGCCCTGCTGCGCGACCTTCAGGCGCGGCGCGGGCTCACGTACCTGTTCGTCGCGCACGACCTCGCGGTGGTCCGGCAGATGGCGGACCACGTCGCGGTCATGTACCTCGGTCGGATCGTGGAGGAGGCGACGGCGGAGCGGCTGTTCGCGGACCCGCGGCACCCCTACACGCGCGCGCTCCTGGCCGCGGTGCCGACGCCGGATCCCGACGCGCCGCCGCCGCGGCTCGTGCTGCGCGACGACCCCGCACCGACCGCCGACGCGACACCGGGATGTCCCTTCCACCCCCGCTGCCCCGATCCGCGCCGCGCGGACCGGTGCCGGGTGGAGGCACCGTCGCTCCGGGACGTGGGCCCCGACCAGCGCGCCGCCTGTCATTTCGCCGACGAGCCCGCCCCCAGCGGCTAGGCCCCGCCTAGAACAGCTCGTTCTGCCCCGCGTCCGCCTCGGCGTGCGCGTCAACCCGCAGCACGCGCCGGATCCGCCTGAGCCACAGATCCACGTCGAACTTGGCCTCGTTGGCCAGCATGCGCCGCAACACGTCGGACATGTCGTCGAACGCATCCGCCACGTCGCTCAGGATCTCATTCGCTTCGTGCAGCCGCATCATGTCGTCCGTGGCGACGGCCATGTCCGCCAGAATCGCCTGCTCGGACCGCGACGCCACGATCGGCTCGTCGAAGGTCGTCGTGTAGACCTCGGTGCGGCGGCCGGGGCCGCGCTCCTGCTCGATGGGCATGAGGCCGACGATCGCGTCGGAGCGCCAGTACTTGCCGTAGCCCAGATAGACCATGCGGTCCGGCTTGATGTCCATGTGCTTACCTGCCCATCCGGTTCTTGAGTTCGCGAAGGCGCGCCTCCGCCTCCGCCTCGCGGCCCGCCCGATCCAGCGCGGCGCCCAGCTCGCCGTCGTCCACCTCCGGCGCCGGCTGCACCCGGCTTCCGTCGGCCGGCACGCCCGCCCGCAGCTCCAGGTCCCGCAGGCGCTGCACCACCTCGTCCACGTCGCGCTGCGTGAGCGCGAGTTCCGCCTGCTGGGCGGAGAGCTTCTGCTCGAGCATGGTCACGCGCTCACCATGCCGCGCGGTGAACCGTTCGGCCACCGCCACCGTCTCCGCGTCGCCCACGTCCACCGCCAGGGTCCCGCGCCGTCTGGCGTCCTCGAGCTGGCGGCGCTCGGACGCCAGCTCCCGCTCCGACTTCGCGAGCGCGTCGCGCAGCTGGAGCAGGGCGGCACGGCCCTCCACGGCGGCCCGGTGCAGCTCGTTGCGGAGATCGCGCCAGTCGGGCGGCGGCGTCGCCGCGTCGAGGGCCGCGTTCACGGCAGCCCGCAGCCGCTCGAACACGTCGTCAGCTCTTCCTGGACGTCTTGGCGAAGAACGCGCCGAACACCTGCCGCACCCGCTTCGACCCGCACTTGGGACAGGCGGGCGCCCGCGACCCGTGGGCCGCCAGCGACTCGACGCGCACGAACCGTTTGCCGCACTTCTCGCAGTCGTAGCTATACGTCGGCATGGCTATCCCCTCAGAAGAGTCCCCTCCCCCCCTGGAAAGGCTACAGGCCGTGAAAAACCCGGTCAAGCACGCCCTATGGCCGCGGGAGGGCCAGGTGCCCAAATTCATGGTATGAGACGCTTCCCCATTCTACTGCTCCCGCTCGTGCTGGCCTGCGGGGGCGACCGCAATCCGGAGAACAGCGCCCGGTGCGGGTTTGCCGTACTGGCCGCCGGCTCGATGATCCTGGACCAGTTTCAGGGTGGCGCCACCGTCATCTCCACCGCGCCCGCCGATCTCGCCGGCACCGTGCCCGCCCGGGTCGTGGGGCGCGGAACCACGCGGGCGCTCGTCGCCCGTACGGAGGGCGGCGTCTCGCTCGGGTTCGAAGGGGAGGGGTTCCCCCAGTACCCGGGGTTCGCCCTCGTCCTGGTGGACGACTCCACCGAGGTGCTGCGCGGCGTGCTGATCTTCGAGTCGGACGGACCGGCGGACTACCCGCAGATCGGCACGATCGCGAGTGCCACGAGCACGCTGCCGCTCTACGCCATGCGGATCACCTGGAGCCGCGTCAGCGACGAGCGCTGTCCCCTGTTCGCCCCGACGCCCGCGCCGTGAGGCCGGCAATCCGGGCCCGGCCGCTCCGTCCGTGACCAGCCCGCCGCCCCCGGACGCCGCCCCCTCCGGCCGGCCGGCCGTTGCGTCCGTCGAGGCGCTCGCGGCACTCGGCCAGGTCATTGCCGACGCCCGGACCCCCGAGGAAATCGGCGCGCGCTGTCTCGAACGCCTCGAGGCCATGACCGGGGCCACCCGCGCGACCTTCGGCGTGACCGGGCCCGCGAGCACCCTGCGCATCGTGGCGCGCCGTGGCGCCGGCACGCCCGTGGACGAGCACCTGCTCGCGCTGGCGGGCCGGGCCGGCCCGCTGGCACTGACGGTCCCGGGGCTGGCCGAGCGCGGCGTGCACCTTCCCGATCCGGCGGTGGGCTGGGTGGGCGTCCCTGTCCGGACCGGACGGACGCTCATCGGGGCCATCAGCCTGGTGGCCGACCGTTCAGGGGTGCTCGGCCAGCACGCCATGCGGACGGCGCTGGCGGTGGGCGCGCAGGCCGCCGTGGCCCTCCAGAACACGCTGCTCCTGGCCGCGCTCTCGGAGGGCAAGCGGGAGTGGGAGCAGACCGTGGACGCCATCACGGACGGGATCTGCGTGATGGACGCCGCGGGCACCATCCGGCGGGCCAACCGCGCGTTCTGCGCCCTCGCCGACATCCCGGTGACCGCCGTGGCCGGGCGGCCCTGGGTGACGCTCGTGCCGCCGGCCTGGGCCGCCACGTTCGCGGGCGTCCTCGACAAGCCGGGGGAGACGGCGGAACTGCGGGCCGGGACCCGCCTCTTCCTGGTCACGGCGCTGCCGCTCACCGACGCCGGGGCCGCCGCCGCGGTACTGGTGGTGAGCGACCAGACCGAGCGACGCCGCCTCCAGGAGCAGCTCTTTCAGTCGGAGAAGATGTCGGCCATCGGCCAGCTGATCGCGGGCGTCGCGCACGATCTCAACAACCCGCTCGCCTCGGTGGTCGGCTTCTCCGACTACCTCGTGGAGGCCGGCGGCGGCACGCCGGAGGAGCTGCTCGAGCCGCTGCGCGCCATCCGCCAGGAGGCCGAGCGCGCCGCGAACATCGTGAAGGGCCTGCTGTCCTTCGCGCGGAAGCAGGAGGGACGCCGGGCGCCACACCCCATCAACGACATCCTGACGGCCACCCTCCAGCTCCTCCGCAACCAGCTGATGGGGGCCAAGATCGAGACCGAGGTGGACGTGGCGCCGGGAACGCCGCCGGTGCACGTGGATGCCACCCAGCTCCAGCAGGTATTCGTCAACCTGGTGAACAACGCCGCCCAGGCCATCGAAGGGAGCGGCGTCGGGGGCCGGATCGTGATCCGCGCCATGCCCTGGCTGGAGGGGGTGGCCGTGACGGTCGAAGACGACGGCCCGGGCGTGCCCGCCGGGGTCGCGCAGCGCATCTTCGAGCCGTTCTTCACGACCAAGCCCGCCGGCGAAGGCACCGGGCTCGGCCTGTCCATCTGTCAGGGGATCGTGAAGGAGCACGGCGGTCGCCTCGCGCTCGTCACGACGGGACGCCGCGGCGCCGTTTTCAAGGTGGAACTCCCGGCGGCCGAACCCCTCCCGCCCGCCCCGGCTGCCGTGGCCATCGCGCCGGACCGGCGCCTGCGGCTGCTGGTGGTGGACGACGAACCGCACATCCAGCACTACATGCGGGCCACGCTCGAAGCCTGGGGCCACGAGGTCACGCTCGCCGACAACGGTCGCGAAGCGCTGGAACTCGCCACCATCACCCCGTTCGACGTGATCATCTCGGATCTCCGCATGCCGGAACTGGGCGGCCGTGAGATGCTGGAGCGGCTCCAGGCCCTCCGGCCCGAGGCGGCCGACCGGGTGGTGTTCAGCACCGGCGACACCGTCCGCGGCGACACCCTGGCCTTCCTCGAATCGCTCGGTCGCCCCTACCTGCGCAAGCCCTTCACCCTGACCGAGCTCCGCGCCGCCCTGGCCGACGCCGTCTGGCGAACCGGATAGCCGGGAGGGCGGCCCTCAGAATGCCCTCCCACCAGCCGTTGCCGCCGCACCCACGCCCCCGCGAGATTGTGTGATTCCGGGGAACCGGGGAACTCCGGTCGCGCCATCCGGGGTACGACGTGTGCGGCATTCTGCCATCGGCATTCGACGCCCGTTTCGTAAAGGCCCATGATCTACGTCTGCGTTCCCGTGAAGAACAACGCCGCCACGGTCGGGCTGCTGTTGTGGAAGATCCGGCAGGTGTTCGGCCAGAGCACACGGGAATATCAGTTGCTCGTCACCGACGACGGCTCCTCGGACGAGACGCCGGAGGTGCTGGAGCGCTACCAGCGCGCGTTGCCGCTCACGGTCGTCCGGCCCGAGGCGCCCGGCCCGGCGGCGGCGTACGCGGCGCTGCTGGCGGAGGCCGTCCGCCGGTCGGATCGGCTGAAGCGCGACACGGCGGTCGTGATTCCCGCGGATTTCCGCATTTCCCCCGAGGGGATTCCGGAGCTGCTCCGACGCATCGAGTCGGGGGCGGACCTGGCCGTCGCCGATACCCCGGTGGAGGGACTGCCGCCCGCGTGGCGCCTGCTCAGCCGGCTGACGCCGTGGCTGCTCCGCCCCGGCGCCCGCGTTCCCGGTGTGCGTGACTTCCTCTCCGGATGCCTGGCGGTGCGGCTCGTGACGGCGCGGGGAGCGGTCCGGGACCGGAACGGGGGCCCGTTCCTCGCCACCGACGGCCTCACGTCCCGCGCGGAGCTGGTGGCGCGCCTCGCGGCCGCGGCGCGCCAGACGGCCGGCGTGCCGCTGCCCTGCAGGCACCCCGCCGCGCTCTCGATCTCCGCCGCCCTGACCCTGGCGCTGCGCCTGCGGCGGCTCGGACGGACCCTGCACCCCAGGATCGCCGAACCCCGGATGGCGGACGAGGCGCCCGCGCCGCCCGCGTCGCCCGCCCGGTCGAGGGCGTCGTGACCGCCGCCGGCCGCTTCCTGCTCCTCACCATGATCTGGGCGGGCGTCGCGCGCGCCCAGACCACGGACGCGATGCCGCCCACCCCGCGGAACTGGGTGGGCGAGCGCCTCCAGTACGACGCCCGGTTTGGCGTCATCCCGCTCGGGGGTGCGACGCTCGAGGTCGCCGGGCTCGACACGCTCCGCGGCGCCGAAGCCCTCCACATCCGGTTCGTGGTGGACGGCGGGAGCTTCCTCTACCAGCTGTACAACGTGTGGGACTCGTGGGTGGCCCTGGACGACTTCACCTCGCGCCGGTTCGTGCAGGACCACGAGGAGGGTCGGAAGAAATACCGCAACGTCTACGACATCTATCCCGACTCGGGATTCTATCGGCAGGAGGGCGTGGACAGCACGATGCCTACCTCGCCGCTGCCGCTCGACGATGCCGCGTTCTTCTATTTCGTGCGCACGGTGCCGCTGGTGGAAGGCGAGCGCTACGAGTTCGACCGCTATTTCAAGCCGGACCGGAACCCGGTCGTGCTCGAGGTGATCGGGAGGGACACGGTGGACGTGCCGGCCGGACGGTTCGACTGTCTCATCGTCCGTCCCATCATCAAGGGCGGTGGCATCTTCCGGGAAAAGGCCGACGGCCAGCTGTGGATCAGCAACGACGACCGCCGGCTGGTGGTGCAGATCAAGAGCCGGTTCTACTTCGGCTCCCTCACGTTCCGGCTGACGAAGATCGGCCTCGTGCCCGCGCCCCATCCCGCCGACAGCCCCTGAGCACAGCGGGCGCGCGGGGCCACCCACCACCCCGCGCGCCGCATCCGGCGCTCCGCGGAGTCAGTCGGCGTTGGAACGCTTGCCGGTGATGGCGTCGTGCACGCGCCCCGCGGCCACGGGATTCACGACCTTGAGCACCAGGTAGACCAGGAACCCCGCGCCCGCCAGCCACAGCAGGGTCCAGAACAGGCCGATCACCACGCCCACCAGCCCCAGGACTACCTTGATCGCGAAGAACGCGACGACGGCGATGACGGCGTATCCGAGCAACGTGCGCATGACACCCTCCTTTGGCGCGCGGAAGCGCTCTGGCGCTTCCCGGCGGCCGACATAGTATCGTACGAACGTACGGATCCGACGGTTTCATCTCAAGGCGGACGAGCATGACCACTCCGGACGTGCTGGTGGTCGGCGGCGGGATCGTGGGGGCGTCCGTGGCCCGGGCCGTGGCGGCGGCCGGCCACCGCGTCGAGATCGTGGACAGCGGGGCGGAACCAGGCGTCGCGACGCAGGCGTCGGCGGGAATGCTGGCGCCGCTCGTCGAGGCGCACGAGAAGGACGCCCTCATCGGGCTCACGGTCCGCGGGCGGGACCTGTACCGCGAGCTGGCCCCCGTGCTCCGCGAGGAGACCGGCGTGGACGTGGGCCTCTGGCTCGACGGCGTGCTGCGCCTCGCGTTCACCGAAGCCGAAGAAACCCAGGGACGCGGCGCGGTGGCGTGGCAGCGCCAGCGGGGCCTGAACTCCGAGTGGCTGTCCGCGGGTGAGCTGCAGAACCGCTGCCCGTGGCTCGCGCCCGATCACGTGCGGGGAGCCCTGCTGGCCCCGGAGGACGGGGCCCTGGAGCCGCTGGCCACGCTCGAGGCCATGCTGGTGAGCGCGGCCCGGCACGGCGCGCGACTCGTCCGCGGCGAGCCGGTGATCGGCGTCGAGACCGAGGAGGGTCGCGTGAGCGGCGTGCGCACCCGCTCGGGCCGCCGCCCCGCGGGGGCAGTGGTCATCGCGGCGGGCGCCTGGTCCGGGCGGATCGGCGGGTTGCCACGACCGCTCTCCGTCGAGCCCGTGCGCGGGCAGATGCTGGCCTACGCCTGGCCGCCAGACGATCCCCCGGCCATCGTCTTCGGCCGCGGCGGCTACCTCCTGCGACGCGGTGACGAGGCACTCGTCGGCTCCACCATGGAGTTCGCGGGCTTCAACGCGTCCACCACCGAGGCCGGACGCGCGCGCCTCGAGGCCACCGCCGCGGGCCTCTACCCGGCCCTCGCGCACACGGAGATCCGCCGCACCTGGGCCGGCCTCCGCCCCTGTACGCCGGACGGCTATCCCATCATCGGTCCCGACTCGGACCGGCCCAACCTCTGGTACGCAACCGGGCACGGGCGGAACGGCGTCCTGCTGGCCGCCGTGACCGGCGAGATCATTGCGCATCTAGTGAGCGGAAACCCCATGGATCAGCTCGAGATGGACCTGACCCCCGTCCGCGCGTCCCGCTTCTGGCGGTTCTAGCGAGCCGCATTCAACCAGAAGGTTGAATTCCAAGCCGTTGGCTGGCCTGCCCTTGGCAGGCCAACTAAGTTCAGCGGTCTATGGAACTCGTTCCCCTGATCTCCGGTCGCTCCGGCACCGTCCTCACGCCCGCGCCCGCCCCTGCCCGCAAACCCGCGTGGCTCAAGGTGAAGGCGCCGGGCGGTGCCACGTACGCCGACGTGAAACGCCTGATGCGGGACCTCAAGCTGAACACGGTCTGCGAGGAAGCGCATTGCCCCAACATCGGCGAATGCTGGGAGCACCGGGCCGCCACCTTCATGATCCTGGGCGACGTGTGCACGCGGAACTGCGCCTACTGCGCGGTCGCGCACGGTACGCCGGCGCCAGCCGACGCCGGGGAACCCGCGCGGCTCGCCGAGGCGGTGACGCGGATGGCGCTCCGCCACGTGGTGATCACCAGCGTGGACCGCGACGACCTGCCCAATGGCGGCGCCGAGGCGTTTGCCGGCTGCGTCACGGAGATCCGGCGGCGCCTGCCCGACACATCGGTCGAGTTGCTCATTCCCGACTTCAAGGGCTCGGATGCCGCCCTTCAGATCGTCGTGGACGCGCGCCCGGACATCCTGAACCACAACCTCGAGACGGTCGAACGTCTGTATCGCATCGCACGGCCCGGCGGGCGGTACGCCCGGGCGCTGCGGCTGCTGCGGCGCGCCCGGGAGATCGCCCCCGAGCTGCTGACCAAGTCGGGCATCATCTGCGGCCTGGGCGAGGAGTGGGATGAGCTGCTGGTGGCGATGCGCGACCTGCGCGAACAGGGCGTGGACATCCTCACCCTTGGCCAGTATCTGCGCCCGTCCGGCGGGCACCTGCCGGTGGCGCGCTTCTACACGCCGGCCGAGTTCGCCGAGCTGCGGTCCCTCGGCCGCGCCATGGGATACCGGCACGTCGAGGCGGGACCGCTGGTCCGGTCGTCCTATCACGCGTGGGAGCAGGTGCAGCACGCCGAGGCCGCGTCTTGAGCCCGGCGCAGGACCAGGCGCGCGCCCTGGACCCCACGCGCAGCGATTTCTATCACGGGCTGCTGCGCCGCATGGCCCTGGTTCGCCGGTTCGAGGAGCGGGCCGGCGAGGCATACGCGCAGGGGCGGATCGGCGGCTTCTGCCACCTGTACATCGGCCAGGAGGCCGTGGCCACGGGATCGCTCGCGGCGCTCCGGCCCGACGACTACGTCTTCGCGGCGTACCGGGAGCACGCGCACGCCATTCTGCGCGGGACGGCGCCGCGCGCCGTGATGGCCGAGCTGTACGGCAAGGCCACCGGCTGCTCCCGCGGCAAGGGCGGCTCGATGCACCTGTTCGACGCCGAACGCAACTTCCTGGGCGGGCACGGGATCGTCGGGTCGCACATCCCCATCGCGGCGGGGGCGGGCTTTGCCATCAAGACGCGCGGCACCGACCAGGTGGCCGTGTGCTACTTCGGCGAGGCGGCCGTGAACATCGGCGCGTTCCACGAGACGCTGAACATGGCGGCCCTGTGGGAGCTGCCGACCGTCTTCATTTGCGAGAACAACCGCTACGGCATGGGGACCGCGCTGGAGCGCGCCGCGGCCGTGTACGACGTGTCGCACCGCGCCTGCTCCTACGACATGGCCTCGGAGACCGTGGACGGGATGGACGTGCTCGCCGCCTACGAGGTGATGGCCCGCGCCGTGCAGCGCGGCCGCGAGGACAAGCTCCCCACGCTCATCGAGGCCCGCACCTACCGCTACATGGGCCACTCGATGGCCGACCCCATCCACGGCCACTACCGCACCAAGGACGAGCTGGAGGAGCAGAAGGCCCTCGATCCCATCCAGCGGCTCGAACACGCCCTGACGGAGGCGAACCTCCTCGACGCGGACGGGCTCGCGGCCATGCGGGAGGAGATCGAGGCGGAAGTGGACGACGCGGTGCGCTTCGCCGAAGAGAGCCCGGACCCGGACGAGGCCGAGCTGTTCACCGACGTCACCCGGGACTGACCATGCCCACGATCACGTACCGGGACGCGCTCAACCATGCCCTGCGCGAGGAGATGCGGCGCGACCCGACGGTGTTCCTCATGGGCGAGGAAGTGGGGGTCTACCAGGGCGCGTACAAGGTGAGCCGCGGCCTGCTCGAGGAGTTCGGCCCGCAGCGGATCGTGGACACGCCCATCGCCGAGCTGGGGTTCGCGGGCATTGGGGTGGGGGCCGCCATCGTGGGCATGCGTCCCGTGATCGAGTTCATGACGTGGAACTTCGCGCTCCTCGCCATTGACCAGGTGGTCAACTCGGCCGCCAAGATGCTGTACATGTCCGGCGGCCAGGTGCCCGTGCCCATCGTGTTCCGCGGCCCGGGCGGCGCGGCCCTTCAGCTCGGCGCCCAGCACTCACAGGCCTTCGATTCCTGGTTCGCGCACGTGCCCGGCCTCAAGGTGGTGGCCCCGGCCACCCCGTACGACGCCAAGGGCCTGCTCAAGTCGGCCATCCGGGACGACAACCCGGTCGTGTTCCTCGAAGGCGAGATGCTGTACAACATGAAGGGCGAGGTGCCGGAGGAGGAGTACACGATCCCGCTCGGCGCCGCCGACGTGAAGCGGTCGGGCTCGGACGTGACGATCGTCTGTCACTCCAAGACCGTGGCCGTGGCCCTCAAGGCCGCGGACCGCCTGGCGCGCGACCATGGACTCGAAGCCGACGTCGTGGACCTCCGCACGCTGCGTCCGCTCGACGTCCCGACGCTGCGGGAGAGCCTGCACCGCACCAACCGGTGCGTGGTGGTCGAGGAGGGCTGGCCCTTCTGCGGCATCGGCGCCCAGGTCGTGGACGATCTCCAGCGCGAGGCCTTTGACGACCTCGACGCGCCCATCCTGCGCGTCACGCAGGCGGACGTGCCCATGCCGTACAACAAACTGCTCGAGCGGGCCGCCAAGCCCACTCCCGACCAGGTGATCGCGGCCGCGCGGCGCGTCGCCTACCTCGACCGGTGAGGCGCCCATGATCACCAAGGTCGTGATGGAGGCCCTCTCACCCACCATGGAAGAAGGGCGCCTCGCGCAGTGGCTCAAGAAGGAAGGCGACGCTGTGAAGACCGGTGACGTCCTGGCCGAGGTGGAGACCGACAAGGCCATCATGGAACTGCCCGCGCGCGGCGACGGTATCCTGCGCAAGATTCTGGTCGGCGACGGCGAGACGACCGAGGTCGGGAATCTGGTAGCCGTCATTGCGGGGCCGGATGACGACATTGCGGCAGTAGTGGGGCAGGACGGGCAGAGGCGGGCGAGCGAGGCCCCGGCCACGGCTGCCCGCACTGCCCCCGCGGTCAGTCCTGCCGCGGGCGGGGAGGAAGGCGCGAGGATCAAGGCCTCACCCCTGGCCCGCCGGGTGGCGGGAGAGAAGGGCCTGGACCTCCGCCGCGTGGAAGGCTCCGGTCCCGCTGGGCGCATCGTCAAGCGCGACGTAGACGCCGCCCTCCCTGCGCCCGCCGCCCTCACCGCCCCGGCCGGCGGGGCAGAAGGGTGGGAAGACGTCCGCCTTTCCCAGGTCCGCAAGACCATCGCGCGCCGGCTCACGCAGTCGCTGGCACCGATCCCGCACTTCTTCCTCACGGCCGAGGTGGACATGGAACGCGCGGCGGAGGCGCGGGACGTCCTCAACGCCGCGGGCGACGTCCGGATCTCGTTCAACGACATCGTGGTCAAGGTCGTCGCCATGGCGCTGCGCCAGCACCGCGCGTGCAACGCGTGGTGGCAGGGGGACACCATCCGGTACTTCCACGACGTCCACATCGGCGTCGCGGTGGCGATTGACGAGGGGTTGATCACGCCGGTGATCCGGCACGCGGACCGCAAGTCGCTGCGGGCCATCGCGGAGGAGACCGGCCGCCTCGCCGAGCGCGCGCGCGCGCGCAAGCTCGCGCCCGAGGAATACACGGGCAGCACGTTCTCGATCTCCAACCTCGGTATGTTCGGCATCGCCGAGTTCACGGCCGTGATCAACCCGCCCGAGGCGGGCATTCTGGCCGTCGGCGCCATCACGCCGACGCCCGTGGCGCACGACGGTACGGTCACGATCCGGCGGCGCATGCGGGTCACCATGAGCTGCGATCACCGCATCATTGACGGGGCGACGGGCGCCCGGTTCCTGCAGACGGTGCGCCGGATGCTCGAGCAGCCCCTCGCCATCGTCTGGTAGCAGAGACGGGGGAGACCGTGTCCAAGACGTTCGACGTCATCATCCTCGGCGGCGGCCCCGCCGGGTACGTGTGCGCCATTCGCTGCGCCCAGCTCGGCCTCACCACCGCCGTGGTCGAGCGCGACAAGCTGGGCGGCGTGTGCGTCAACATCGGGTGCATCCCGAGCAAGGCCCTGCTCCACTCGGCGCGGGTCGCCAGCATCATCAAGCACGACGCCGCGGCGCTCGGCATCACCACCGGCGAGGTGAAGCTCGACTACAAGGTCGCCATGCAGCGGTCCCGCCAGGTCAGCGAGCAGAACGCCAAGGGCGTCGAGTTCCTGATGAAGAAGCACAAGGTGACCGTGATCCGCGGCTCCGGCGTCCTCCAGAAAGGGCGCAAGGTCAAGGTCGGCGACGACGTCTACACGGCCGGCAAGGCGGTGGTCCTCGCCACGGGCTCGCGCGTCAAGGGACTTCCGCAGGTGGGCCTCGAGATCAACAAGACCACCGTGATCTCCACGGATGAGGCCCTGATGCTCGAGCAGGCGCCCGCGAGCCTCGCCATCGTCGGCGCGGGCGCGGTCGGCATGGAGTTCGCCGACATCTTCGACGCGTTCGGCAGCGAGGTCACGCTGATCGAGGTCCTGCCCCGCATCCTGCCGCTCGAGGATGCCGAGTCGTCCGCCGCGCTGGCACGGGTCTACAAGAAGCGCGGGATCCGGGTGCTGGCCGGCGCCAGGGTGAAGGGCGCCAAGGGCGGCAAGACCGGCGTCACGCTCGAGGTCGAGGCGAACGGCAAGACCGAATCCCTCGCGGTCGAGAAGGTGCTCATGGCGGCGGGCCGCGGGCTCAACGTCGAGGACATCGGCCTCGACGCGGCGGGCGTCACGCTCACCGACCGCGGGTTCGTCCAGGTGGACGACGCGCTGCGCACCACCGCCGACGGCGTGTTCGCGATCGGCGATATCGCCGGCCCGCCCATGCTCGCCCACAAGGGCAGCCGCGAGGGGGTGGTCGTTGCGGAGACCATCGCCGGGCACCGGCCGCATCGCATCCGGTACGACAACGTCCCGTCGGTCACCTACTGCCACCCCGAGGTGGCGAGCATCGGGCTCACGGAAGAGGCCTGCAAGGACAAGCAGCTCGCGTATCAGGTGGGCAAGTTCCCGCTCACCGCCAACGGCCGCGCCCGCGCGGCCATCGAGACGGACGGCTTCGTCAAGATCATCCGCGACACGAAGTACGGCGAGATCCTCGGCGCCCACATCGTGGCGTCGCACGCCAGCGAGATGATCCACGAGCTGGTCGTGGCCCGCGAGAACGAGTACACGGTGGACGAGGTGGACCTCGCCATCCACGCCCACCCGACCCTGTCCGAGGCCGTGGCGGAGGCCGCGCTCGACTCGCTCGGCCGGGTGCTGCACACGTAGCGCGGTGCGATCGGTCGTGGCCCCCGACCTCATCGGCGTCGCGCTGGGCGCCCTGGCGGCCGGCGCCGCGGGGGGAGCGGGTGCCGTCACGCTGGCGCTCGCCGTCCTGCGCACCCGCCTCGAGTACCTCCTGCCGCTCCTCGTGTTCGGGGGTATCGTGACGGCCGCGGCGCTGGCGTGGCGGCTCGCGGCCCCCATCACCGACTGGTGGCGGCGCGGCCTCACGGCGGTCCTCGCCGTATTCGGGGCGCTGATGCTCACCGCCCTCTCCGCCCCCGCCGACCGGATCGCGGGCATCACCGGCCTGCTGGCCCTGGCCGCGGCGCTGCTCGGCGCCGCGGGGCTCGCCGCGCGGCACAGCGTCCGGAGCCGAGCGCGTGACGCCTGACCTCGGGATCGTGGCCCTCGGACGGATGGCGTACGGCGAGGCCCTGGCACTCCAGCGCGACGTCGCCGCCCGGCGGATCGCCGGCACGCTCGACCACGACGTGCTGCTCCTCGTCGAGCATCCGCCGGTCATCACCCTCGGGCGTGGCTTCCAGCCCCGGAACCTGCCCATCCAGCGCGACGCGCCCGCGCGGCGCGGGATCGAAGTGCACGAGATTGACCGGGGCGGCGACGTCACGTTCCACGGGCCGGGACAGCTCGTGGGCTACCCGATCTTCGACCTGGGGGGCCATCGCCGCGACCTGCACTGGTTCCTGCGGCAGATGGAGGAGGCGCTGATCACGGCGCTCGCCGGCTTCGGGATCCCTGGCGAGCGCGCGGCGGGCTACACCGGCGTGTGGACCCGCGGCCGCAAGATCGCGAGCATCGGCATCCACGTCCGACAGTGGGTGACGTGGCACGGCTTCGCGCTCAACGTCACGACCGATCTCTCGTACTTCGACCTCATCGTCCCCTGCGGCATCCCCGACGTCACGATGACCAGCATGCAGCGCGAGCTGGCCGAACGGTTCCCACCCAACGGCTGGAACCGAACCGTGGACAGCGTGGTGCTCGCATTCTGCGACGTCTTCGGAATGCGGCCACTCCTGGACCCGCTGGACGCCGAGTCTAGCGCGTCCCCATGAGCTGGAAGAAGCGCCCGAACACCCGGACGCCCTTCCAGATCTGTTCCACACTGAGCTTCTCATCCGGCGCGTGCAGCCGATCATCCGGCAACCCGATGCCGGAGAGAATCACGGGCGCGCCGGCCTTGCCCAGCTCGGGGACGATCGGGATGGAGCCCCCGGACCGGACCGGCACGACGCCGCGGCCCTCTACTTCCTCGAACGCGCGGCTGAGCAGCTCGATGGGCGCCGACTCGACGTCCACCACAACCGGGTCCGCACCGTGGACGAACGTGAGGGTCACGTCGGCGTACGCCGGAGACGCGGCCTTCACGGCCCTGGCGAGCAGCTTCTGCACCTTCTTCTCGGTCTGCTTCGGAACCAGCCGCAGGCTGATCTTGGCGGTGGCCTCGGCGGGAATCACCGTCTTGGCCCCCTCACCGGTGAACCCGCCCTTGATGCCGTGGATCTCCAACGTCGGGAGCGCCCAGAGTCGCTCGAACACCGAGTACTTCGTGAGCCCCGTGAGCGCCTTCGCGCCCACCTCCTCGCGCTGGAACCGCCGCTCGTTGAACGGCAGCTTGCTCCACGCGTCACGGACCTGCTTGGGCGGCCGCTCCACCAGCTCGTACAGCCCCGGGACCTTGATCCGGCCGTCCGGACCCTTGAGCGCGGCCAGGATACGAACCAGCGCCTCGTGCGCGTTGGGCGCGGCACCCCCGTACAGCCCGGAGTGCAGGTCCGCCCGCGCCGTGCGGACCTTGAGCTCCGCGTAGCAGAGGCCCCGCAGGCCGGTCTCCACCGCGGGCCAGCCGGGCGCGTAGTACGGCGTGTCGGCAACGAGCACCGCGTCCGCCCGCACGCGCTCCGGCTCGCGGCCGAGGAGGTCGAAGAGCACCTTGCTGCCGCTTTCCTCCTGGCCCTCGATGAGGAACCGGAGATTCACGGGCGCCGCACCCTGCGCCAGCACGGCCTCGAACGCCTTGATGATCGCAAACGTCTGGCCCTTGTCGTCGGTGGCGCCGCGCGCGTAGATGTTCCCGTCCCGCACGGTCGGCTCGAACGGCGGGCTGGTCCACTCGTCCAGCGGGTCCGGCGGCTGCACGTCGTAGTGGCCGTACACGAGCACCGTCGGCTTCCCCGGCGCGGGCGGCCCCTCGGCCCAGACCACCGGATGCGTGTCGCTGGCGAGGTATTCCACTCTCGGGCAGCCGAGCGCGCGCAGGTGATTCCCCACCCACTCCGCCGCCCGGCGGCAGTCGCCGTCGTGCGCGGGATCCGTGGAGATGCTCGGAATCCGGAGCAGCGCCTTCAGCTCCTCCACCATGCGGTCGCGATGCACCGCCACGAACGATTCGAAACCCGACATGATGATGTCCTTTTGCATGGTGCGGACTGACGGCCTGGTGACGCCAAAATCTAGCCGGACGTCCCGGGACTTGCCGACTTCGCCGGCAACGCGTCTATTCGAGCCGTCCGACGGAGGAGGCCCAGCATGTCCGCCATGAGATCCACGATGGCCACCGGGGCCATCGTTCGCAGCCAGTTCGACACGGCCGCGGACCTTGCCCAGCTCGACGTCGCCCAGCGCCGCCTGCTGTGCGGGCCGTTCCGGTCCGTGACTGTGGACGTGCCCGTCCGCATGGACGATGGCCGCATCGAGGTGTACCGTGGCTACCGGATCCAGCACAGCGGCGCGCGGGGACCGTGCAAGGGCGGCATCCGGTTCCACCCCGAGGCCGACCAGGAAGAAGTGCTCGGCCTCGCCACCACCATGACCTGGAAGACCGCCCTGGCCGACGTGCCGTTCGGCGGCGCCAAGGGCGGCGTCCAGGTGGACCCGCGGGCCCTCTCCCCGCGCGAGCTGGAAGCCCTGACCCGCACCTTCACGGGACGCATCTCCCTGATGCTCGGGCCCTACCGCGACGTCCCGGCGCCCGACATGGGCACGAACCAGCAGGTCATGGCCTGGCTGCTCGACGAGTACTCGAAACGGAACGGCTACACGCCCGCCGTCGTGACCGGCAAGCCCATCGCGCTCGGCGGCTCGCTCGGCCGCGAGGAGGCCACCGCCCAGGGCGTCGTGTACGTCATGGAAGCCTACGCGGCCGACGAAGGGCTCCCCATCGAGGGCAGCCGGGTCGTCATTCAGGGATTCGGCAACGTGGGCGCGCAGACCGCCCGGCTGCTGCACGAGCGCGGCGCCCACGTCATCGCCGTGACCGACGTGGACGGCGGCCTGCACCACGACACGGGCCTCGACGTCCCCAACCTCTTCGAGCACGCGTACCGCCAGCGCCGCCCGGTGGCCGAGTTCCCCGGCGGCGATCCGCTCACCAACGACGCGCTCTGGCGGGTCCCCTGTGACTGGCTCATTCCGGCCGCCCTGGGCGGCGTCATCTGCAAGGACCGCAACGTGGACGGCCTCGAGTGCCGGGTCGTCGTGGAAGCGGCCAACGCGCCTACCACGCCAATCGCGGACAAGGAGCTGGAATCCCGCGGTATCCCGGTGCTGCCGGACTTCCTGGTCAACGCCGGCGGCGTGATCGTGAGCTACTTCGAGTGGGTGCAGAACCTCCAGCAGCATCCGTGGACCTTCGAGCGGGTCAACGAGGAGCTGCACCGCAAGATCACCCACGCCTATCGTATCGTGCGGGACCTCCGCGCCCGGACCGACGCCTCCTGGCGCACCGCCGCCTACGCCATCGCTCTCCAGCGCGTGGCCGAAGCCGAGCGCCTCCGAGGCCACTAGGGAACGTTGATCAGCGCGTCGAGGACGGCAAACGGGTCGCGGGTCCCCGCGGTGTCGAGGGCGGCGGCCATCCGCTCCATGACCTGGCGGACACTGTTGCCGTTCTGCTGGTAAAGGGCCTCGAACCGGGCGAGCCGCGTGCGGTAGATCGTGGTCGCCACCACGGTGGCGTTATTTAGCGTGTTGGCCGCGAGCCGCGCGCCGTCGTAGCGCTCGAGCGTCCCGTCCAGGCCGCTCGCGAGCCGCGCCCGCGCGCCCCCGTAGTGGTGGGCGCGCACGGAATCCAGCGCCGGGCCCGCAGGATGCCGCGCGTACGCGGCGCGCAGCGAGTCCACCAGGGCCGCGTAGAACGCGCCCAGCCGGATCTCGTCCCGCCACACGCCCGCCACCCAGGCCACCGCGGCGGCGTCTCCCCGGGCCCGGAAGAACGCCTCCGCGCCGCGATACCCCACGAAGTGCGCCAGGCTCTCGTCGAAGGGCGTGGCGTTCGGCACGTAGAGTGTCGTGTGCGTCATCTCGTGGATCACGGTCTCGACGACGGCCGCCCGATGGCCGCGCACCGTCGTCGAGAGCAACGGGTCCTTGAACCAGCCGAGCGTCGAGAACGCCGAAGCGGGGCGGAGCGACGTGTCATACCCCCGGGCCTCGAAGTCCCGCGCCGCGGCCTCGGCGCGCGCCCGCGAAAAGAAGCCGCGGTACGGCACCGCGCCCACGATGGGGAACCACCAGCGGTGAGGATCGAGTGAGTGCTTGGGCGCGGCCGACAGCACCAACACGAGCGTGTCGCGGCCCACCTCGGCGAACGTCGTGAACGACGGGCCGGGCGTGAGCCCGAGCGCGGTGTCCGCGAAGGCGCGGGCCTCGATCACGAGCCGCATGTTCTCGCGCCAGGCCGCCGGCAGCGTCGAATCCGCCAGGGCCTCGGTGAGGGGGCGCCGCCGCAGCATCAGCCGGCCTTGCTCGTACGCGCCGCGCAGCACGAACCGGACATCCGAAGAGAGTGCCACGGCCAGCACGAGAACGATCACCACGGCGGCGGCCGCCCAGGCCGCGAGGCGGCGCCAGGCGCGCCACCCGGAGACCCTCACACCCGGAACCGGAGCCCGATCCGCTGCTCGCCCCCGCCGAGCAGGACCGTAGGCGTGTAGGCGTAATCCACGGTGAGCGCGCCCATCGTGACGCTCAAGCCCCCCGTGAAGCGGGAGAGCGCAGCATCCGCCGGGCGCGAGCCGTACGCCCCGCGCGCCAGAACGCCCACCCCCTGCACCACGATCCCGCCCTCCAGGCCCACGATCAGCCGCGTGGCCGCGGCCTGGGGCCACTGGAGCTCGATCGTGGACATGAGGCGAAACGTCTCGAGCGGATCCACGTAGTTCATCGTGAACCCGAGCCGCGTGAGCCGGGGAAGCGCCATGGCGCTCTCGCCGTCCCAGTTCCCGCTCACGTTCTGCACCGCAAACCCGAGCGCCGCGAGGTCGAACAGCGCGATCGCCACCCCCACGTCGCCCGAGAGGCCGTGCGCGCGCAGGTCCGCCACCCGCTGGTCCACGGTCTTGACGGTGCCCCCGAAGGCCAGCAGCCCGAGCCGATAGATCAGGGTGCCGCTCGCGAGCAGCTCCCGCGCGGCCACGCTGGCGCCGGTCGGTAGCCCCGTCACGCCACCCGTGGCCGGGTCCGGCACCAGTTCGGGCTCGCTGCCGTAGTCGAAATGCTGGAGGCCCAGCCCCAGGTTCAGCTGGCCGATCCGGATGCCCATCGCGCCGCTGGCCTGATGCGCGTCGAACGGCGCGCCGTGGTAGCCCGCCTCGAGGGCGAGGCCGCGTACCAGCGCCAGGCCGGCGGGGTTGGCGAACACGGCGCCCGCGTCCCCCATCAGCGCCGCACCGGCCCCGCCGAGCCCCGCGGCCCGCACGGTGGCCGGATTCTGGAGCAGCTGCGGCCCCAGCAGGGACTGCGCGGCCACGGCCGGGGCCAGGAGCGCCGACAGCGCCAGGGCATGTGCGCCGATGGCGGCCCGCACGACACGTACCGCTACCGCACCCGGATCACGTTCAGCCGGCCGACCACGCTGGTGGGCAGCGCGGTGCCGCCGGGCTGGGTCAGGCGCAGCGTGAAGCCGCCGTCGCCCGGCGCCTGCCGCAGGCGCAGGTACTCGCCCGACCCCGCGTGCAGCGTGCCGTCCAGTTGCACGGTCAGGGGGGACGCGATCGGCGGATCAATCGGGAACGGCTTGGTGAAACGGGACGGCAGCTGGGTGTTCAGGCTGGCGTACGTCGTCCGGAATGCCCAGGTCGTGTACCGGAGCCGGGACGGCGCCGTGAACCCCGGCAGGTCCGAGACCCAGTTGGCCAGGAACCACTGCGTGATCAGCCGGTCGAACGGCACGCCGACGACCGTGGCCACGTTGGTCGCCCCGGTCAGGGAGGTTTCGACGAGACGCCGGGTGGCCCCCGGTCCGTACTGGTCGAGCAGCCAGCGCAGGAACAGCCACGCCGCCCCCCGCTCCTCCAGCGTCCCGGTCCCGGCCAGCGGCAGCGCGAACGACGCTCCCGGATTGCTGAGATAGAGGTAGCCGTTGTAGAGGTCGCCGATCGCGAACCGCGAGAACAACGTGTCCTGCCCCTTCGCCTCGAAGTGCAGGCCCGCCAGCTCCTCCGAGATGTGCGACAGCCCTTCGTTCAGCCAGAGGACTTCCGACGACGCGTTCCGCACCAGCACGTGCTGGTAGTAGCTGATCATGTGCTGGAACTCGTGGATGAACGTCACCGGCACCAGTCGGCGCACGCCGTCCGAGCTGAGCGTGCACGTCACCGTGCCCGCGGGATCCGGCGCGACGGCGTAGAACACCTCGCCGCGATTCGAGCGCGGGTCCGTCTGGAACGCCGGATCAATGTCAATCCCGAAGAAATAGCCCGTGATGACCGACGACGCGCACTGCTCCGTGGGCGTCAGGCGGTTGACCTCCGGCGAGAACAGCACGATCACCACGCCGTTCCGGTCCGCGTCCGACTCCGAGCCGAACGCCGTCGTCGCCACGCCGTACAGGTCCGAGTCGAACAGCGCCCCGAGCGCCTGGTAATCGGTGGCGGTGAACCCGCCGGCGGGCGCCGCCTGGTCCACGAACAGCGCCGCGTGCGCGCCGACGTACTCCGCCCGCCCCGACACGGTCGCGAAATCGTTCACGCTCGAGCAGGGGATGTTGTTGCACACCTCGAACGACCGCGTGTCGCCCACCTTCACGGTGGGCGTCTCGACGGGCGAGAGCTGCACGGCCGCCAGCGCGGACCGTGGACGCAGCGCGGCGTCCGCCTCCTGGCGGCGCAGCTCGTCGTGGAAGCGGGCGGCAAACGGCAGCGGCGTCTGGCCGGCCCCCGCGCTGCGCTGCTGCACCACCACCACCACCGCCGGGTCGCCCGAAAGCCGGAACGCCGAAGACACGCCCGCCACGCCGGAGGCCGACTGCGGCGCCACGAGGTACTCCACCGTGTCCGCGCCGGCCGAGGGGAAGGTCACGCATCCCGGCAGCTGGCCCGGATCAACGGCCGCATACTCGCCTGCCCCGAGCGTCACCGGTGCGAGCGTGCTCGCGTACGTGCCCGACAGCGCGTTGGACTCGGCGCCGGCCGCCCGGGCGCGAATCTGCACGATCCCCGGCACCAGGCAGGGCGGCACCACTACCGTGAGCGACGTCGCCAGCCCCGACACGACGTGGGCCGGCGCGCCGGCGATGTGCACCTCCGCCCCCGTGAGCGCGCTGCCCGCGAGCACCACGGTATCCCCGGCCGTGAAGTCGCTCGGTGTCACCGACGTGAGCTGCGGGGGCGCCGTCGCCGTAGCCGTGAGGACCACCGTGGCGTTCGGCGCGTCCGCGGGGGAGGCCTGCACGCGGTACGTCCCCGCCACCGGCCCGAGCCGCAGGGCCACTTCGGCGCGGCCGTTCCCGTCCGCCACGGTCGCCGTGTCCGACAGGACTGCCCCGCTGCCCTCGATCACCTGCCACCGCACCCGCGCGCGCGGCACCGCGTCGTTGGACGTGGCCCGCGCGACCACCGCCAGCGCCGCGGGCAACGGCGCGCCCGCCGGCGCGCTCTGCCCGTCCGAGCTGGCCACGACATCGAGCGACGCCGCACTCGGCAACGGGTCGCTGCCGCCGCAGGCGGCCGCCACGGTCACCCCGGCAAGGAAGAGCCACCGGGCGCCCCGGGGCTCGCGAACGGCGGTCATCGTCATGGAAACCCTCGGGTAGCGAGCAGGTTCGCCGGGCCGTCCCGGTAGGCGCAAAAACGCGCTAACTCAATATTCTACAAGGAAATAGCAACGTTTGGGCCGCTTTGACAAGGGCGGCGCTCCACGTGTAGTTTACCCAACCCATGGCGTTCGCTCACCTTCACACGCACTCCGAGTACTCCCTCCTCGACGGCGCCAACCGTATCCCGGACCTGGTGGCGCGCGTGAAGGAACTCGGCATGGACAGTCTGGCCATCACCGACCATGGCAATCTCCACGCCGCGTGGTCGTTCTACGAGGCGGCCAAGGCGGGGGGCATCCGTCCGATCATCGGCTGCGAGGCGTACGTCGCCTTCGGGTCGCGCCTCGCACGCGAGAAACCCGCGGACGCGCCGGCGCAGTACTCGCACCTCGTGCTCCTCGCCCGGAACCGCGCGGGCTACCGGAATCTCGTCAAGCTCTCCTCCATCGGCTATCTGGAGGGCTTCTACCGGCGGCCGCGCATTGACAGGGAAGTCCTGTTCGAGCACCGCGAGGGCCTGATCGGTCTCGCCGCCTGCCTTTCGGGCGAGATCGCGCTCTATCTCCGGCAGCAACAGTACGACCGCGCCCGCCGGTCCGCCGCGTGGTTCGCCGAGACGTTCGGGCCGGACGGCTTCTGGCTCGAGGTGCAGGACCACGGCATTCCCGAGGAACGCATCGTCCGGGAGGGCATGTTCCAGCTCGCCGAGGACCTCGGCCTGCCGGTCGTCGCCACCAACGACGCCCACTACCTGCGGCGCGAGGACCACGAGGCGCACGACTGCCTGCTGGCCATCGGCACGGGCAAGGACCTCGACGATCCGAACCGGTTCCGGTTCACCGGCGAGGAGAGCTACATCAAGACGGAAGACGAGATGCGCGCGCTCTTCCCCGACCGGCCCGACGTGCTCGCCAACACCCAGCGGGTGGCGGACCTGTGCGAGTTCGACTTCGAGAAGCGCTACTACCTCCCCAGGTTCCCGCTGCCGGAAGGCTACGACTCCGACAACGCGCTGCTCGTGGAGCTGGCGACCCGCGGGGCCGAGCGCCGGTACGGCACGCCGCTCCCCGAGCGGGTGGCCGAGCGCCTGCGCTACGAGCTCGACGTGATCGTGACGACCGGGTACGCCGGCTACTTCCTGATCGTTCAGGACTTCATTCAGGCGGCGCGCGACCGCGGCATCCCGGTCGGGCCCGGGCGCGGCTCGGCCGCCGGCTCGCTCGTGGCCTACGGGCTCGGGATCACCAACGTGGACCCGCTCCGGTTCGATCTGCTCTTCGAGCGGTTCCTGAACCCCGAGCGGATCTCCATGCCGGACATTGACGTGGACTTCTGCTTCGAGCGGCGGGGCGAGGTCATTGACTACGTCCGCGAGCGCTACGGCCGGTCGAGCGTCGGCCAGATCATCACGTTCGGCACGCTCAAGGCGCGGGCCGCCCTGCGGGACATCGCGCGCGTGCTCCGCGTGCCTCCCGCCGACGCCGACCGCATGGCCAAGCTCGTGCCGTCCGGCGCCGCGTTCGCGCTGTCGGTGGCCGACGCGGTGGACAAGGTGCCGGAGTTGCGCGAGCTGGTCCGGACCGACGCCACGGCCGCGCGGGTCGTGGACCTGGCGCAGCGGATCGAAGGGCTGGCCCGCCATGCCTCGGTGCACGCCGCGGGCATCGTGATCGCTCCGGGCCCCCTCGACGAGTACGTGCCGGTCTGCACCCAGCCGCAGCAGCGTGGCGCGGACGACGACGACGTCCGCATCACGCAGTTCGACATGATCGGCCTCGAGAAGGTCGGCATGCTGAAGATGGACTTCCTGGGCCTCCGCACGCTCACGGTGATCCACGACGCCGTGGCCATGATCGCGGAGCGTCGCGGCATCACCGTGGACGTGGACGCGCTGGACCTCGACGACCCGGACGTGTACGCCTTGCTCCGGACGGGGCGCACGGCCGGCGTCTTCCAGTTCGAGTCGCCGCTCGCCACCGACATGCTCCGCCAGATGCGCTGCGACCGGTTCGACGACCTCGTGGTCACCAACGCGCTCATGCGGCCGGGCCCGCTCGATTCGGGCATGCACCTGGTGTTCATCCGGCGCAAGCGCGGCGAGGAGCCGGTCCGCTATCCGCACCCCGCCCTCGAGGACGCGCTCCAACCCACGTTCGGCGTCATCGTGTACCAGGAACAGGTCATGCGGATCGCCAACCTGCTCGCGGGCTTCTCCCTCGCCGAGGCGGACGTGCTTCGCAAGGCCGTGGGCAAGAAAGACCCCGAGCTGATCCGCAGGGAGCTGACCCGGTTCAGCGACCGGGCCGCGGCCCTGGGGCACGACCCCCGGGTCATCCAGGACCTGGCGGCCCAGATCGAGACGTTCGGCCGCTACGGATTCCCCAAGGCGCACAGCGTCGCCTACTCCGTCATCTCGTTCCAGACGGCCTGGCTCAAGGCGCACTATCCGGCCGAGTTCATGGCCGCGCTGCTTTCCTCGGAAATCGGCAACACCGACAAGGTCGTCGCCTACATCAACGAAGCGCGCGAGCTGGGACTGCGCGTCCTCCCGCCCTCCGTGAACGAGTCCGGCTGGAAGTTCACGGTGACCGGCGACACCGAGATGCGCTTCGGGCTCGGCGCTGTCCGGAACGTGGGGCGCGGCGCCATCGAGTCCATCCTGGAGGCGCGCGGCGCGGACGGCCCGTTCACCGGCCTCGCGGACCTCTGCGACCGGATAGATCTCCGGCTCGGCAACAAGCGCGTCCTGGAGTCGCTCATCGCGGCCGGCGCGCTGGACCAGCTCGGCGGGCATCGCGCGCAGCTGCTCGCGGCCCTCGACACGGCGTTGCGGGAGGCGCAGCTCCGCCAGGCGGAGCGGGAGGCCGGCCAGGGCACGCTGTTCGGCGATGGCGGCACCGTGTCCGGGCCGGTGGCCCCCGTCCCCCTGCCGGAGGTGCCGGCCTGGTCCGAGACCGAACGGCTGGCCAGGGAAAAGGAGGTCGTCGGCTTCTTCATTTCCGGCCACCCGCTCGATCGGTTCCGCGAGGAGGTGGCGCTGTTCGGGACGCGTACCACCGGCACGCTGGGGCAATGGAGCGAGCACCAGGTAACGGCCGCGGTCGTGGTGACGGGCGTGAAGCGCCAGATCAGCAAGAAGACCGGCGCGGAGTACGCCCGCCTCGTGCTCGAGGACTTCCATGGGACCGCCGAAGCCCTGGTGTTCCCGGAGGCGTGGAGCAAGCTTTCCCAGGTCGTCCTCCCGGACGCCCTGCTCCTCCTCACGGGCGGCTACAGCCCGCGCGACCGTGGCGAGGAGCACGCGCCGTTCATCGTGGACGACGCGGTCCCGCTGGGCGAGTTGCGCGAACGGGGCGTCGTGGGGCTGGAGCTGACCTGGCGGGCCGGCGCGGCGCCGGAGCCCGGCGCGATCCGCGCCGCGGCGGCTCTCTGTGCCGCCCACCCGGGCCCCTCCCCCGTGTTCGTCGCCTGGAGCGACGGGAACGGCAGCAAGGCGCGGCTCCGGGCCCGCCACCTCCGGGTGGACGTGAACGAAGAGCTGGTCCACGCGCTCCGCGACGTGCTCGGCACGGAGCGGGTGCGGCTGACGAAGGCGAGGTGATCGCATGGCGTTCGAGCTGGAATTCGAAAAGCCCCTGCTCGACCTGGAACGCCAGATCGCCCACCTGAAGCGACTGGCCGAGGACCAGCGGCTGGACGTGGACGCGGAGATCGAGCCGCTCACGCAGCGGCTCACCGAGCTGCGCCGGGACATCTACCGCGAGCTGACCCCCATGCAGCGGGTCCAGGTGGCACGCCACCCGCGGCGTCCCTACCCGCTGGACTACATCCGCGCCGCGTTCACCGAGTTCACGGAGCTGCGCGGCGACCGCCTGTTCCGCGACGATCCCGCCGTCGTGGGCGGGTGGGCGCGGCTCGATGGCCGGCCGGTGGTCGTGATCGGCCAGCAGAAGGGCCGCGACACCAAGGAGAACCTCTACCGCAACTTCGGCATGCCCCATCCGGAAGGGTACCGCAAGGCGCTCCGCCTGATGCACTTGGCGGAACGGTTCGGCGCGCCGGTGATCACCCTGATAGACACGCCGGGCGCCTACCCCGGGCTGGGAGCCGAGGAACGCGGCCAGGCCGAGGCGATCGCGCGGAATCTCGAGGAGATGGCCCGGCTCCGGACCCCGCTCGTGGCCGCGGTGATCGGCGAAGGGGGCTCGGGCGGCGCGCTCGCCCTGGGCCTCGCCGACCACGTCCTGATGTTCGAGAACGCCGTGTATTCCGTCATTTCCCCCGAAGGGTGCGCGGCCATCCTCTGGAAGGACGCCACGCAGAAGGAGCGCGCCGCGCGGGCCCTGCGGCTCACCGCCGGCGACCTCCTCGCCCTCGGCATCGTGGACACGATCATTGACGAGCCCGCGGGCGGCGCCCACGCCAGCCCCAAGCGCGCGGCCGTCATGCTGCGCGCGGCCCTCGTGGCCGCCGTGAACGGACTCGTGGACCTGTCGCCGGACGACCTCCCGGCCCGCCGCGCCGAGAAGTTCCTCCGCATGGGCCGGTTCGGGGAAGGCTGATCCGATGCCGGCGCTCGTCGAAGTCCGGTTCAAGGGCAACCGGAAGGACTACTTCACCTGGGACCAGTCGGATCCCCTGGCCGCCGGCCAGTCGGTGATCGTGGCGGTGGATCGGGGCGAGGACTACGGCACCGTGTCCGCGGTCGGACCGGCCGCCGAGCGCAAGTGCGGCGTCGGCTGTTCCGGCTGCGCGGTGGGTGCCGCCGCGCCCGAGCCGCGCGGCGCCGTCATGCGCGCGGCCACCACCGAGGATGCGCACCTCGCGGGCGAGCTGCGCAAGGCCGAAGACGACGTGCGGCGCACCGTCATGCAGCGCGCCGCCACGTACCGCCTCGGCATGAAGATCTCGGACGCGGAGTGGCAGTGGGACCGCCGCAAGCTCACCGTCTACTTCACGGCCGAGCAGCGGGTGGACTTCCGGGCGCTCGTGCGGGACCTGGCCGGCCTCTTCCGGACCCGCATCGAATTGCGCCAGATCGGCGCGCGGGACGAGGCCAAGCGCCTCGAGGGCGTCGGCCGGTGCGGGCGGGAGTACTGCTGCTCGTCCTGGCTGCCGGAGCTCCGGCCCGTGAGCCTGGCGCTGGCCAAGGACCAGCGCCTGTCCCTGAACCCCTCCCAGATCTCGGGCGGCTGCGGACGCCTGCTCTGCTGCCTGCGCTACGAGCACGAGTTCTACGTCGGCAGCCGCAAGCGCTTCCCCAAGGAGGGGAAGTTCCTGACGACCTCGCGCGGCCAGGAACGGGTCCAGGCCGTGGACATCTTCCGGGAGCGTGTTCACCTCCGCGGGGCCGACGGCGCCAGCCGCACGGTCACCCTGGCCGAGCTCAAGGACGAGCTGGCCGGCGCGCCGCCCGCGCCGGCGCCCCCGGCAACCGACCCGCTGCCGCCCGCCCAACTCGTCACCTTCGACGAGGGCTCGAGCGACGTGACCCCCGAGCGCACCCTCGACGCCGTGGCGCCGGGCCAGAAGCGCGGCAAGCGCCGGCGCCGCCGCGGCCGCCGCGGTGGCCGCCACCGTACGTCGGGCGAGCAGACCGGTGACGGAGCCGCGCCGCCGGACCCCGGCGACGCCGCGCCGGACGCCGCGGACGACGCCGGGAACCCCGATGACGGGGAGTAGGTTCTACCTCACCACCGCCATTGATTACGCGAACGGCGAGCCCCACCTCGGGCACGCGTTCGAGAAGATCGGGGCGGACTGCATTGCCCGCTACCGCCGCCTGCGCGGCGACCAGGTCCACTTCGTGATCGGCATGGACGAGCACGGCCAGAAGGTGGCCCAGGCCGCCGAGGAGGCCGGCGTCGCGCCCCAGGCCTGGGTGGACGATATCGCGGCCCGCTTCACCGCCACGTGGGCCGAGCTGGCCATCAGCCACGACGACTTCATCCGCACCACCGAGCCCCGGCACCGCCGCACCGTCCAGGAGCTGTTCCGCCGCATCCAGGCCAACGGCCACATCTACGAAGGCATCTACCGCGGCTACTACTGCGTGGGCTGCGAGGGCTTCAAGCTGGAAAAGGACCTCGACGCCGAGGGCCGCTGTCCGATTCACCCCACGCGCGAGATCAAGTGGGTCGAGGAGCCCAACTTCTTCTTCCGCCTCTCGGCATTCGGGCCGTGGCTGCTCGAACGCTACGACGCGGATCCATCGTTCGTCCGCCCCAGGGCCAAGATGAACGAGATCCGGAACGTCGTGGCCGACGGGCTCCAGGACATCTCGGTGAGCCGCGCCCGCGTCCCGTGGGGCATCCCCTGGCCGGGTGACGAGTCCCACACCGTCTACGTCTGGTTCGAGGCCCTGATCAACTACCTCTCGGCCACCGGGTTTCCCGACCCCGCGTACACCGCGCTCTGGCCCGCCAACCTGCACGTGATCGGGCCGGACATCGTCCGCTTCCATGCCGCCATGTGGCCCGCCATGCTCCACGCCGCGGGCCTCGAGCCCCCGCGCGGTGTGTGGTCGCACGGGTGGATCAACACGCAGGGCGAGCGGTTTTCCAAGAGCGCGGGAGTGCGCGTGAGCCTGCGGGAGATCGTGGACCGCCGCGGCCCGGATCCGCTGCGCTACTTCCTGCTGCGCGAAGTGCCCTGGGACGGCGATGGCAACTTCTCGTTCGACCGCTTCGACGCGCGCTACACGTCGGATCTGGCCGATGGCTATGGCAACCTCGTGAGCCGCGTCCTCGCCATGCTCGTGCGGTATCTCGACGCCGCCGTTCCCGGGCGCGGCGCGCTGACCCCGCTGGACCAGGCCACGACCGCCGCCTGGACACGCTACACCGACGCCATGGACCGGTATCTCCTGCATGAGGGCGCGGCCGCCGCGATGGCGCTCGTCGCCGAGGCGAACGGGTTCATCGAAACGCGCGCGCCGTGGGCCATGGCCAAACAGGGAAACCGCGCTGCGCTCGCCGACACGCTCGGCGCGCTCGCCGATACCGTGCAGGTTCTCACGCTGATGCTCTCGCCGTTCCTCCCGGCCAAGACCGCCATCGTGTGGCACGCCCTCGGCAATCGCGCCGACGTGATACCCGTCACCGGAGAGCTTCCCTCGCCTGCCGGCCAACGTGTCGAAAAGATCACTCCCCTGTTCCCGAAGCCATAGCCGACGCTATAACTCGTTGTTTTATAACAACTTGAAGGAGGCCCGCCAGGGTTGACAGGTCCGGAACCTGACGGTATGTTCGAACGCCGCCCACCACCGGTTTCGGGCGCGCGCCGTGCCCGGGTGTCACTACAGCTCAACAACGGCGAGGTCGTCGTGGCGCCAAAACGACGCTGGACCATCCTTCTGGTGCCGCCAGGCGCGGGGGCGTCGCGCAGCGTGGACGTGCCGGCGCGCGCGTTCGGATGGACGGTGGGCGTGGGCAGCGTGCTGGCGGTGGGCCTCCTGATCTTCGCCGGCATCACGACAACCAAGTCCATCAACCTGACCCGGCTCGATCGTCTCGAGCGCACCAACGCGCTCCTCGGACAGGAGCTCGACATCGCACGCGGGCAGCTCGCGCAGTTCCAGGACACCATCGCCGCCATCTCGCGGCGGGACCGCCAGGTCCGGCTCCTCGCCGGCCTCGAGCCACTCGACGCCGACGTGCAGCTCGCGGGCATCGGTGGACCGGTGGGCGACTGGTCGGAGCGGGAGCAGCTGCTCGCCGAGGGAGAAGTGGGCCGGGCGGCCCTCGACCTCCGCCTCGATCTCGACGGCCTGATCCGGCGCGCGAGCCTCGTGGCGGGCTCCTTCACGGAAGCGGCCGAGAGCCTCACCTCCCATAACGACCGCCTGTCGCGCACGCCGTCCATCATGCCCACGGCCGGGTACCTCTCGAGCCGGTTCGCCCACGCCCGCCTGCACCCCATCTTCCACGAGGAGCGGCCGCATCCGGGCATTGACATCTCGGCGCCCATGGGCACGCCCATCCTCGCCTCGGCCGGCGGGACCGTCATCCAGGTCGGCACCGGCACCGGCTACGGCATGATGGTCACCATCGAGCACGGCTACGGCCTGGTGACCCGCTACGCGCACCTTTCGAAGGCGCTCGTGCGCGTGGGCCAGCGCATCCAGCGCGGCACCGAGATCGCCCTCGTGGGGAACACGGGAATCGTGACGGCCCCGCACCTCCACTACGAAGTGATCGTAAACGGGAAGCAGCAGGATCCCCTCAAGTACGTGTTCCCCGAGACGATCGTGGATTGAGGCAGACCGGCCCCTCTCTGAAAACCAGCCGACCCCTGTGCCCGGCGCTCATGCTCGCGGGGGCGCTTGGCGCGTGTACGGACGCCCCGGTGCCCGTCCGGATCCGCGTGACGCTGGACGGCGCGCCCGTTCCCGGCGTCGAGGTCACGGCCTTCCCCTACCATCCGTCCCGCCTGCTCGACTCGCTGGCCGCCGCCCACGACGTGCCCCGGCCCGCCTTCGACAGCCTGGAGCGCGTGCTGCTGGCCTTTACGATCGCCGCCCCCGCCCCGGAGGACACCGTGGACGGAAACCTCCGGGCCACGCGCGACAGTGTGGCGGCGCTCGCGGACTCCCTCCGGGCCGCCGACCGCCGGTCGCGCGGCTATCCGGAGGCCTATCGCCGCTTCCGCCAGCTCTACGGCAGGCTGGTGCAGCGGTCGGCCGCGCGCGACGCCGCGCGGCGCGGTGACCGGGACCCGCTTCGGGCCCTGGCGCTGCGCGTGGGCAGGGCGGCGGATTCGGTCCGCGCGTGGGAGCATGGGGCCTACGTGGCCTTCGATTCCGCGGCCGCCCTCGCGGAGGTTCGCGTGGGCCGGCCACCGGCCGCCGGTGTGACCGACGCGGAAGGCTGGGTGACGCTGGCGTTGGGCCCGGGAGCCTGGTGGCTCGACGCGCGCCGGGACCACCCGGAGAATCCCTTCGCCGAATACGTGTGGGAACAGGCCGTCGTGGCGGCCGGGCTCCCGTTCCGCGTCCCACTCTCGGAACACACGGCGCGCCTGACCTGGCGCCACTAGGACATCGGCGCCCACCGCGACGCGGCGACGGCATTACGTCGTTGGTGAAGCGCGCGACCGAAACGCAACAGTGCCCCGAGAACCGCAGTCCCCGGGGCACTGTCACCATTCGGCGGGCACGACCGGCCCGGCGTACGACCTACCGATAGACGCCCACGCCCTTCCGAACCGCCTCGGGCACCACGGCGCTCCACACCACGTTCGGACCGAAGCCCGTGGTGGCTTTCGGACTCAAGGTCACCACGAACGACGCGAACCCCCGGTACGCCGACGAATCCGCCGACGCCGTGAGCGCGAGCGTGCACGTCCCCGCCACGGTGGAACCCGACACGCAATTCCGGATCTGCGCCGGCACGACGGTCTGATCGCGACGCGGATCGAACCCGATGAGCACGCGCGCGTCGTCAGTGTCCACGTCGGTCAGGTCCGCGCGCTCGGGATACGTGGTGCGCAACACGTCCACCATGGTCCCGGCGTCGTTGTCGTCCACAAGGTACCCCTGATACACGAAGCCCTCGGGCGGACGGCCGAGCCCCTGGAGCTCCACCGAGACTTCGTCCCCGCGGAACCCACCGACCAGCCGCGAGCTGACGATCGTGAACACGAAGTCGTCATCCGCGGCGGACGCGATCGTATCCGTGACCAGCGTCCCCTCACCGGCCGGGCCGCCGAAGTTGCCGAAGAACAAAGCGCCGGCCCCCTCAACCTCGAAGCGGCGCCACAGGAACTGCCCGGTCCCGCTGCCGTCGAGGCTCACCACGGCCGAGTTGAGGCCCGTGGCGCCCGTCGAGGCCATCCGCGCCACCACCGAGAACACGGCGGGATCGGTGGGTCCGGCATAGGTGTCCACGTTCGCGATCACCGTGGTGTCCTGAACCTGGATCACCTCCTCGGTGACCGGGTCGGGCACCGGGACGCCGGCATCCAGCGAGTCACGCAGGAAAATCTCGAGCACGTTGCCGGTCAGCTTGACGTATCCCGTCGCGCTCGTGTCCGCGGCCCAGAACGTGTAGCCGCCGCTCGCCAGCGCCGCCAGGTTGCGAAGCGTGAATGCCACGGTGTCCGCGCCGACGGTCGCGACGCTCCCTCCCGGAATCAGGCCGAGGGCCGCGAAGGCGCGGAAGTCATAGGAGGGTGGGCCGATCGGCGCCGTCACGTAGGCCCGGTCCTCCTGGCACGCCGCGAGACCGGCGAGCCCCGCGGCGATCAGCATGCTAGAGCGAATCCGCATCTCAGCGCCCTCCCGGCGTGAAGGTGAAGCCGAGCACGACCTGGATGTTGTGCGCGGTTCCGCTGAAGGGCTCCTGGGACGGGAGGACTTCGGGGAACCGAACCGGCTGGTTGAAGCTGCCGGAGGACACGGTCCAGTCATACGCGAGGGCCTGCACTTCCAGGTTCGCACGGTCGTAGCGCGTGAAGATGAAGTCGCGCGCCTCGAGCCGCACGGACGTCGCGGAGCCAGCCTGGAAATCGAACCCCGCGCCGGCACTGAATGCCCAGTTCGTGAAATGCGTGTTGCCCCTGGCCGCTTGCGGGTCGAGATACATCGTATAGGCACCCGCGCTGCCGCTGAAGAACGGCTGGAACCGATTCCCAAACCGGAACTCGGCCAGCAAGTGGTATTGGGCGACCGTCACCGGATACTGCACGCCGAAGATGAACGTCTCACCCTCGGGATTGAGGTCCGACGAGGATCCGCCAAACGACATCTCGACCGGGAAGTAGCTCGAGTCGGTCTGCGGGCGCGCGAAGTCCACCAGCAGTCCGATCCCGAGGTTCTTGGTGACAGAGTAGACCGCGTCCATCCCGAATCCCACCCCGGGCTTCAAACCGGTCGCGTCCTTGTACATCGTGTACCCGGCGCGCGGCCCGACGCGGAAGCTTCCAGAGCCGTCCTGCGCGACCGCGGGGCCCGCGGTCAGCGCCAGAGCGGCGGCTCCCAGCACCAGTTTACGCAGCATCAGCCAATCTCCGATGCGTTCTGAGCCCGGGGGGTGGGGCGCCGAGGGTGGCACCCCACCCCCCCCGCTCTGGTCAGTTACCACCCAACTCGAACGAGAAGACCTGCACGTTCTGCAATTCGCCCATGCTGGTGTACGCGTAGTCGAAGCTCAACGCGCGCCCGAAGACCGGCAGGCGCAAACCGCCGCCGAACGCCATCCCGTGGCTGAAGCTGCGGAAGTCCTCGTCGCTGCGCTCGTTCACGAACTTCTTGCCCGCCCGGAGAAACACGAACTGCCGGACGTTCACTTCGAGCCCGACCATGGACTGGAGATCCGTGTCCACGGCATCGTTCAGATCCACCGCGAGCTTCATCCCGACGCTGCTGCCGGGAGAGAAGAGGGCGTCGGGCGCCCCCATCAGATCGCTCACCACCGAGAACCGGAACGTCATCGGGAGCTGGTAGCTCTGGACGGCGTAGTTCACCGGCTGGGCAACCGGGAAGGCCTCGGGCGTCGTAACGCGCCGCTTGGTGAGCGCCCCGGTCATGGCCGCCGAGTTGCCGATGTTCTGGAGCGACGCCCCGATGGACAACCCGTACAGGCCCGTATTGAACATCGTACCGAAATCCACGGCCCACCACGACGCCTGGGCGTCCGTGAGCCCCTCCTGGATGACCTTGCCGCTCGCGCCAACCATGAGGCGGTCGGTCAGGCGGCGGCCGTAGTGCAGACCGAGGACGGTGCCCGTGTAGTCGAACACCGGGCCGAACGTCGGGCTGTCACCGGCCGGGAAGTCCTCGGAGGTCCGGAAGATGTCGCCGGACGAGAAGTTGATGTAGGACACGCCCAGCGCCCCGCCGAAGACCGGAATGGCCACGGCGGCGTAGGTGTGTTTGATGTCCAGGTCGGCGTACAGCGGCGAGTACGAGAACGCCACGACGAGGCCGTCGGTGGAGCCGATGCCCGCCGGGTTCCAATACATCGCCGTCGCCCCGGACGCGAGGCCCGTGTAGGCCCCGGCGAGCGCCTGCGCGCGCGCCCCGACGCCGATCTCGAGGAAGTTGGCGCCGCGCGCCGCCACCCGCGTGGTACCCTCGTCCACCTGTGGAATGAGGAAACTACCCTGCGTCTGGGCGGACAACCCGCCGCCGCAGAGGAGCGTCAACGCTACGATGGCCGTAATAGGTCGCATCTTCATGCCCCCCTTATCGCGACTGACCGCGGATGACGACGAACTTGCCGCGGGCCGTCACCGGTGCGCTGGTGGGGTCCGTCGGATTCGACGGGGCCGTTATGACCCAGATATAGAGGCCGCTGGCGATATCAATGTCCTCGCGCGACTTCAGGTTCCAGAACAGATCCCCCGTCCCGGTGAGGTCGTCCGCGGTCCACGAGATCTGCTGGACGAACTGGCCAGCGACCGTGTACACCCGGAGCGCACCCGTGGGAGGCACGTTGGTGAACAGCACCCGTGAATCGGCGATGGTCGTCTGATAGCTCGAAAACACGACGAACGGGTTCGGCACGACGCGCACGGCGGCGAGCGTGGAGTCCGTCACCTCCGTGATTTCCGTGCCCGCCACGGGGGCCGTCAGGTCGAACACCCAGCGGTCCGTCGGGCTGAAGCCGAGGTTGTACTCGAACTGGACGCTGTCCCCGGCACTGGTCGCGAGCCAGCCCGACGAGCCCAGGATGTTGGGGCCGAGCGGATTGCAGAACGGCGGGTTCGGCTGGTTGCAGCCGATCGTGGCGCCCGTGAACGTTACCTGGGGGTTGGTCACCCTCAGGGGTTGCAACGAGCCGTCGAGCACGACGTTCGCGCCCTCCGTCGAGTCGCGGGTGACCGTTTCGATGAAGTACAGTAGATCACCGGGCACCCACTCGTCCGCGGGAATCCCGACGCGGAGCGTGTCCGCGTTCCGGCCGAGCCGGTAGGTGTTGGCGACGCTCGCACCCTGCGTCATCGTCCGCCGCACCATGGCGATGGACACGTCCCGCCCGAACGTCGTGTTGCGGATCGTGAACGGCGCCTTGACCGCGACCAGGTCCTGCTGGGTCACGACCCCGGCCGCCAGCCCGGCATCGCTGAGCAACGTTGCGGTGGCCGCGTCGGTCAAGCCCGTGGACGCCACCGGCCGCCCCTGGAGCGCGGCCGTCAGCTCGGCCTCGGAACTCGCCCCGAGCGACGAGAGGCCGCGCGGCAAGCCGAACGCGTCCCCAGCCCATGAGATCATGTACTGACCGACCCCAAACGGGCCGCGGACGGAGTTCTGTTCACGCCACTGCGCCATGAACCGGTCCACGTTGCCGCGCGGGATCACGACCGCCGTGTCGGGCAGCCCCAGCAGTTGTCTCGTGGCGGCCCCTCGGTACGCCCGCTCCGTCGCCGAGTTGAAGGCCCCGGCGGTGGCATTGTTCGCCGCCACCGTGAAGCCCGGGAAATCCGCCAGCGCGAACACCCCGGTGGGCGTCGCGGCGTTCCCCGTGAGCGTGCGGCTCGCGAAAATCGGCGTCGAACCCGCCGCCACCACGAAGCCGAGTGCGTCGTACACGGTTTGCAGCCGGCGGAAGTTCCCCACCGTCGTGGCCGCTGAACTGCTGGCCGCTCCGGACACCGGGAACTCGTCCGCCCCGTCGCGGAACAACGTGTCGCGCCGCACCACGGTGGACGTCCCGCCCGGCGCCGCGTTCACGACGCGCGCCAGGATGACCCGCGTGCCGCACACCGTCCCCGCAGGGCCGCAGGCATCGTCCGCGATGATGCTGTCCCGCTCGACCGTGATCCGGTTGCCGAACGCGATCTGATAGTTGCCCGGCGTCGGGGCGTCGCTCACGCCCACCGACAGCGGTACGGTCGCCTCCCCCAGAGCGGAGAACGAGATCTGCGCCGCCCGGTAGCCCGCGGCGCGGCTGGCCGGGATGTACACCGACAGCACGTTCGGGTCCGACGAAGACGAGCTGAGCGTGTTGCGGATGGTCGGCGCGAACGAGATGACCGTGGGCCGGTCGTCCTCGTCAATCACCTGAAACTCGGCGCCACGGCTCTTGCCCACGACCGTGTAGACGTACGAGCGGCCGGGCGTGACCGTGTTGTCCGTGAACACGTTCGGCACGTCGCCGCTGTTGGCGTCCACGTCGAAGATGGCGTACGCCTGCCAGCCCAGACCGATGGATTGCCCGTTGACGTCCGTGACCGGATCCCCGACGCAGTTCCCGTCGCCGGTCCACGTGTTGCCCCCGTTGCACGACTTGTAGATCTCGATGGCCTCGAGGTTATCCGCGGCGCGCGCGGCCATCTCGTCGGCCAGGCCCGGGTTCTTGGCCCGCAGCGTCGCGAAGGACGGGCTCGTTCGGACGTCCTCCGAGAGCTTCAGGAGGAACTGGTCCACCCACCGCTCCGGCGCGTCGTCGAAGAAGAACGTGACCTCCGGATCCTCACCCAGTTCCCCGATCGTCCCGGCCGTCACCTGCGTGGACGCGATCGTGACCGGCGGCGGGGCCTCGGGTGACAGGAAGAAGTTCATGTAGAGATCAATGGCGGCGTTGATGGACGCCCAGGTGCGGACCGAGTCGGCATCGCCCACGAACGCCACGAACCACGACGTCGAGTCCCCCGCCGCCAGCGGGAACGGCCCGGCCGCGAGGATCCCACCCACGTTGCCGTAGGCGTTTTTCTGCCCGCCGGGGAACGTATCCGCCGACGCCACGACGCACCCCTGATCCGCGCACGAGTCGTAGTACAGCGTGTCGGGGGTCCCGTCCTTGTTGTAGTCCCACGTCGCCGCCGGCGGTCCCTGCTCGCCCGGCACGTACTTGTTGAACTTGCCCCGCTCCGTCGGGAAACCCTTGTTGCGGAACGTGATGAACGCCTCCCCGGGCGTGAGCGCCGCGGGATCGCGCCCGTCCAGCACGTTGGCCTCGGTGGAGGAGATCATCCCGAACGAGCGCTTGTCGTTCACGTTGTGCGTGGTCGCCCAGCAGCTGCCGAAGCCGCACTGGTGCCCGTGATTGAACGTGATCGTGTCGCCCACCAGCGGATGGCCCGTGTTGTAGAACGGCGACGCCGGGTTGGAGAAGTGCTTGTTGCGGAGGTCGCCGATCGGGCTCTTGAGCACGATGATGGCGTTCCCGCCGTTGTTCATCCCCATGCCCGCGCTGGCGGTGCACCCCGGAACCCCGGCCGGTTGCCGCGCGCCCTCCGAGCACGGCCCCCCCACCGTCACGTGGCTCTGGTGGTACAGGGCCGTGGAGATCTCCGGCATGTAGTAATTGGAAAACGCCTGCCCACCACCAGGGCCCGCGCCGCCGGTCCCCGGCATGAAGCCGAGGTAGAGCGAGTCGTAGTCGAGCCCCACACCATAGACGTCCTCGGACCGGTTGATGACGGTCGCGCGGATGAACACGGTGCTCGCATACGTCGGGACGCCGAAGTTGAACGCCTCGAACCGCCAGACGAGTCCCATGGGCCAGCCGGTCACCGTTGGGTCTCCCGATCCACCCGGGATCACCGACCCGTACGAGCCCAGCACCTCGGTGAAGTGGTCGGAGGTCTCGCCGTACGTGCTGAAGTTGGTCCCCATGAAGGGACCGGCCCGTTTCAGGCTGTCCGGCACCTGCCAGAAGTCGAACCGGAACTCCGTGGGATCGGCATCGAAGAGGGCCTGGTACCCTTCGAGCGCGGTGGTCCGATCGCCACCCCAGACGGGCGCCGCCGGGGCCCCCGGCCACGTGTCGGGGCAGTTGCTGGAGGCCAGCAGCGGCGCGCCGGACGCAAAGTTCCCGAAGTTCCCGTTGCCGAAGCCCCGGTGGTCGCGGCAACTGCCGTCGGACACCGCCGTAACGCCGCTGAACAGCTTCGACAGCGTCCCGTCGCGTGGGCCCCACTCGTACCGGCCCGAGAACAGGCCGAAATTGCTCAGATAGGTGTACCCGCCGCCCCTGGCGTTGGCGAGGGACGGGACGGCTTTCCGCGCCCTGGCCCAATCCGAGGCCGGGGCACCCGCCGCGAACAGCACCTCGAAGAACTGGAACGTGATCGTACCGCCGCCGCGCGCCGCCCGCACGTTCCAGTAGCAGAACCCGGAGAGCGGGTTGTCGCACGGCGAGTAGTTGTCGAGCGCGTACCCCAAGTTGCCGGACGCGTGCATGCCGGCGCCGGCGCCGTCGGCCCCGCCGAACAGACGGAATCCCCGCTCCCGCCGCGCCTGGGAAACATTGAAGTCTCCACCCGGCGCCCCGGCGGCGTCGAGGATCACGTCGCCGGTCAGGTCGCCCCGGCGCTGTGCCACCGCGTCGCCGAACGACAGGACGGAGAGCGCCCCGACGCCCAGCGCAAGCCCGGCCCGCCGGACGCGCTGCATCCACGATCGAATTCGCATAGTCATGACTGCTCCTATGAATTCTCGGTCTGGGAGCGGGGGCGGCCCCACGCGGCCGCCCCTGCCCGTGACGTCCTAGAAGCTCATCCGCACGCCGAAGTTGAAGCTCCGCCGCGCTCCATAGTAGCCCGCGCGATCGAAGTACGTCGTCGTCGTGCCCGGTCCGGCGGCGTTGCCCTGCCGGTTGCGGCTCTGGTCCACGGTCCCCGCGTCGCAGCGACCCGTCGTCGTGAACACCTGCTGGCAGTTGAGCTGATCCAGCAGGTTGTTGACGCGGAGGAACGCGCCGAGGCGCAGGTTGGTCAATGTGAAGTCCTTCGACAGGAAGGTATTGATCCGGAACGTCCCCGGGGCCCGCCCGCTGTTCTGCTCGAGCTGGTCGTTGCCGGCGCCGCCGAACGACGTGGTCGGCGTGTAGGGGAATCCGCTCGCCGCCTGCAACGTGAACGTCAGCGACCCGTTCCGGATGAGGGCGTCGAGGATGCTCTGGTTGAACACGTCTTCGTTCGCCACACGGAAGAACACCGAGGCATTGAACACGTGCGGCTGGTCAACCTCGGAGGTCAACTCCTGGAAGTTGACCGGGTCGCCCTCTTCGGACGTCCGCTGGAAGGCGTTGTCCGGCGCCGCGGCGTTGGTCGTCGCCTGCGCGAACGTGTAGTTGAGATTGAAGCCCCAGAAGTTGAAGAGCCGGCGCCGCAGGGAGATCTCAAAGCCGCGCACGGTCTGGAAGTCCTGGTTCACGATCACCGAATAGTTGTACTGCGCGTTTCCATACGTCGTCCCGACGTCGAAGACGTTCGTGCCGTCGGCCAGCCGTCCACCCTGGCGCACCCCGGAGAGCCCGAACTGGTCCTTCGAGAAGGCCAGGATCTGGAGGGCGAAGTTGTCGGCGATCTCCGTCGCGAAGCCGAGCTCGTAGGAGGTCGTCTTCTCGATCAGGAGGCTCGGATTCCCGAGGAACGACAGCGTGTACGTGTCGTTGAAGATGATCGGGTGGCACTGGTTCGTGCCCGGCACGACCGCATCCTCATCGCAGACGTTGCTCTGGTCGTCGTCGTAGCCGGCGACCGTCCCGATGCCCGAGTTCTGGTAGATGTTGTTGTACAGGGGGTTCTGGCTGTACCGGCCGAAGTTGAAGAACACCTGCGACCGCTCGGTGAGCGGGAAGCTCACGCCGATGCGTGGGCTGAACTGGGTGCGCGTCTTGCTCTCGGCGAAGTCGTCGAACTGCGCTTGCGTCGCCGCGCTGTCGAGCAGCACGCGATTCGCCGCGCACGCGGGGAACCCGGTGAGCGTCTGCGTCGGGTCGTCGGGATTGGGCGTCGTGTACGCGGCGATGCCCGCGACGTCTCCGGAGCACACCTCGCGGGCCGTGGTCCCGTTGGTCGGGTCCAGCGGATTCGCGAAGAACTGGCCGCCGGCCGCGCCGAAGTCGTACCGCAGCCCCAGCTTCACCGTCAGGAAGTCGTACTCGATCCGGTCCTGAATGTAGACCGCGCCGTCCCACGGCTGGGCCTTGTAGAAGGCCGGGACCACGAACACGTCGTTCGTGCCCTGGTTCCGGAACTCGCTGTACACCAGCCGGTGCGTCTGATAGAAGGCGCCCACCTGGACGTTGTGATGGTCGGTGGCCTGTCCCTGCACGTCCACCCGCCCGACGTAGGTGTCGAGCTTTTCGCCGCCGAAGAACTCGTCGGTGCCGCCCGCCGGGTGGCCCGAGCTGATCCCCGAGCCGATGAACTGGTCGCCCGTGAAGTTCGGGTCGGAAAACTTGCTCCCGAGACAGATCCCCTGGAAGAAATTGCACGTCTCACGGCTCTGCCCGAACCAGCCCCCGGCGAGCTTGTAGAACCAGCGACCGCCGATGGTGTGGTCCCACTTCCCCGTGAGCATGTCCCGCTTGACCTTGATCGAGCCCGGGATCACCGTTTCGAACCGGCCCGGCGAGAGCAGGTCGCCACCGCTCACCGCCAGCGAGTCTTCGAAGTTCTGGATGGCCGGTGCCTGGAGCTGGTTGAAATTGGTCAGCAGGTAGTCGAAGTCGAACGGCAGCCGCTGTCGCCGGTAGCTGATGTACTGGCCCGACAGTTTCATGGTCGGCTGGAAATAGTACGTCAGCTTGCTGGTGACGTCCGACAGGTTGTCATACCCGAACGAGCGCCATCCGGGGAACAGGTCCAGCCCGTTCTCGTTCCCGCCCGGATTCGAGTAATTGGTGACCAGCGTGTCGAACTCGAGCACGCGGTCCGCGCCGGTCTGGTTCCGGCCCGCCACCATGAAGCGGAGCGCGTTCCCGGTCCCGGGAATCGAGCCCGAGATGTAGCCCTGGTACAGATCGAAATCGGACAGCTCGTCCGGCCGGTTGCCGAGCGCGCCGCCGAGCGCCGAGGTCTGGATGCTCACCGCGCCGGCCAGATTCGTGCCGCCCTCGCGGGTCGCGATGTTGATGATGCCCGAGAGCGCGTTGCCGTACTGCGGTTCGAAGCCGCCGCGCTGGAAGTCCACCTGCTCGACCGCCTCGTTCGTGATGTCGAACGCCGGACCGCCGAACACGAAGTTGTTGATGGGAATGTTGTCAATGAGCGTCAGGGTCTCCCCATTGCGCCCCCCGCGGATGCGGACCGGGGTCTGGGGATTCCGCCGGGTGTCCGTGAACGAGATGATATCCGTGTTCTGCGGCACCTCGAGGAAGCCCTGTTGCAGCGCGAGGACGCCCTGGATGTTCGTCACCGGGAGTGCCTCGATTTCCTCGGAGCGGATGTTCGTGGCCGAGCCGGTCACACCCGGCTCCAGCAACGGCACTTCGTCCGCCGAGACCACGATCTCCTCGACGCCGATCGCGCCGGTGGGCGACAGCTCGGCATCCAGGGTGCGGGTCACGTCAATCTGGATGAACACGTTCCGGACTTCGGCGGTGTTGTACCCGATCCGCCGCACCAGCACGGTGTACGTGCCGGGGGGAACGTTCACCAGGAAGTACCGGCCGTTGGACGAGGTGAGGGCCGTGATCCCGGTACCCTGCAAGATCAACTGCGCACCCTCGAGGGGCGCGCCGGACTGCGCGTCCGTGACGGTGCCGGTGAGCTTGCCGGTCTGTGCCTCCGCGGCCGGAACGGCCACCGCGAACAGCACGAACACCGCAAGCCCAGCCAAAAGGCGGGACATTGCGTGCATCAGAAGTTTCTCCTTAAAAGGAACACAGGAGACGGTGGAAGGCCGACAACCAGGAATCGCTAAGCCCCTCCTTCCGAACGCAGGGCGCCGGCCGGCCGGCCGACGCGACGACACCGCGAACTCCATTCCGACTACCCGCCCGGCGCGGAACGCTGCCGAACAGGCTCACGGAACTGACGTTCGTATCATGCAGTGGCGCGAAGCGCCACGTTCTGGTCCCGCCAGGAAGGGTCGGTGCGGCCGGCGCCATGACGGCGCCATGGACCCATGCCGGCCAACCTACGGGTCTCTCCGCCAGACCGCAAGAGGTCGGCAATCCCAGCCTCCGGTTTACTACGGATTGGTGCGGAGCGCCGGACCATGGCGCCGGCCTCCGGGGCGCGCTATAGTGCCTGCGATGGCCGGAGTTCGCAAGACCCCAGTATCGGCCGCCTGGCTGTTCGCCCTGTTCCCCCTGGCAAGCCCCGGGGGCCTGCCGGCGCAGCGGGCCGATGACGCGGTGGCCCGCGCGAGCCGGCTGGTCGCCGACGCGCTCCAGCTGGCCCGGTACGGAGATACCGCGGCGGCGCTCGCCCGCCTGGAGGAAGCCACCCGCCTGGCGCCGAACCTCGCGGACGCCCACTACCGGCGCGGCATGCTCCTGGCCCGGCAGGCGGGCACCGAGATCACGGACATGTTCAAGCGGCGCGCGGCGGCCGGGGCCCTCGAGCGGGCCATCCGGATCGAGCGGAACAACCCCGCCTACTATCTGGAGTTCGGCCGCCTGCGCCTCAAACAGGGGATCGGCCGGCTGGACGCGCAGCGGTTCTTCGACCGCGCCCTGGCGGCCGCCCGGCAGCGGGGGGACCCGGCCCTCGTGGCGGAAATCGAGGCCGAGCTGGGGGACATCCACCACCGCCGCTTCCAGGCGCAGGACGGCCGCCGTTTCCTCACCGGGGACGCCGTCCAGTTCGATCCCGACGAGGCCGTCAATAATCCGCACTACGCCAAGGACTTCCTGGCCCAACGCACCGCGGAGATCGCGGACGCCGGCGAGCTGGACCTGCGGCGGGCGGAGGCGCACTACTGGAGCGGCGTCAACGCCTGGCCCGCCCACGACCGCGCCAATGCGGGCCTGCTCGGGATCCTCCTGGACGAACAGCGCCTGGAGGAGTTCAACGAGCAGGTCCGGCGGTTCGTCGCCGCGGCCCCGCGGAACCCCCGGGCCCAACTCTTCTTTGGCCTGGGCCTGTGGCGACTGGGGCGGGCGGCGGAGGCCACGCGGGCGTTCGACCGGGCCCTTGCCGGACTGACCCCCGGCGAACGGAGCCAGCTGACGGATCTTTCCGTCATCCTCCGCCGAAGCGATGCGGACGCCTACCGGGCCCTGACCGCGGCCCAGCGCGCCGAGTTCGACCGAATCTACTGGGCGGCCGGCGATCCGTTGAAACTGACACCGGAGAACGAGCACCTGCTGGAGCACCTCGCCCGCGCCGCCTACGCCGATCTCCGCTTCTCGGCCCCCGAGCTTCACCTGCGGGGCTGGGATACGGACCGGGGCGTGATCTACATCCGCTACGGACCGCCCCCGGTCGTCGCCTCGTTCGCCCCCGAAACCGACGGACGCGCCCCGGACGTCATGGCCGTGGGCAAGATCACCACGGTCTGGTTCTACCCCGAGCGGAACCTCCGCTTCGTGTTCTACGGGCCGCCGGGCTACAACTTCGCGCGGTTCGCCGGGGAGTTTCAGGCCTACGCCGAGGATACCCGGTACCGGCTGCCGGTGAAGTACGACAACGTGCCGGTGACCGAGGCGATGGACTCGATCCCGGTTCAGGTGGCGGCGTTCCGCGGCGCCGGCCCGGGGGACGCGACCGAGCTGGTGTTCTACGCGGGTCTGCCCCTGGCGCAGATGGCCGAGGGCGTGGACCTGGCCGAGGGCCCGATCGAGCACGGCCTGTTCATCACCGACCCCCTCGAGCGCGAGGTCACGGTGGAGCGCCGGCAGGAGACGATGCGCTTCCGCTCCGAAACCCAGTTCGAGCAGCGGACGTTCACCAGTGCCCTGGCCGCCGGCCAGTACCGGTTCCGGGTCGAGGCCCGCCAGCCGACGACGCGGCGCGCGGCGCGCGGCGCCGACCGCTTGGACGTGGACGACTTCAACCGCTCCGCGCTCATGCTGAGCGACGTCGTGATGGCGGACCGGGTGGCCCCGCGGACCGCCGCCCTGACCGGACGCCGGGACTTCCTGCTGGATCCCAACCCCGCGATGCGCTTCACACCCGGCGGCGAGGTCCACCTGTTCTGGGAAACGTACAACCTGACGCTCGACAGCCTCGGCACCTTCTGGTATGACGCGGAGATCGTGCTCCGGGTGCAGTCCATCGAGCGGCGCGGGTTCGCCGCCCGCGTCGTGGGCGGGATGCTCGACGCGATCGGGACGACCGCCAAGGGCGACGACCAGGTCTCCGTCCGGTACGAGGTGCGGGAGACACTCGGCGAGCGCGACCGCGTGCCCGGCTGGCTCGCGGTGGATCTGGAGGACGCCCCCAACGGCACGTACGTCCTGGAGCTCGTCCTCACCGACCGGCTCTCCGGCCAGAGTGCCGTCCGCCGGCGGGTGTTCACCGTCAGCGACGTGCCATGACGCGGGCGCTCTGCGTCGCCCTGGCGCTCACGGTGACCACGGCGCCGCTCCAGGCGCAGGGTGGCCGCATCCCTCGGAAATGGTTCATGGCCGGGGTCGGCGCCCTCCTGACCGGCACGATGGCGGCCGGGTATGCCCTCGCCTTCGACCGAGACGTGGGCGGCTGCTCGCGGGTGGCGTGCGTCACCCCGATCAGCGTGGCGCTCGGCGGCCTCGTCGGCTTCATGATCGGCAAGGAGATGGACGACCTCTACGCCGTGCGCTACAGTCACGCGCCTCCGATCAAGCTGCGCGGCCGCGAGCTGCCGCTCAGCCTGATCCCGAACGACGTGAGCGTCCACGACAGCACCATCCTGATCACCGGGGCCGACGGCGTCGAGCTGGTCCAGGTCGGGCCCGCCCTGGAGCGGCTCGGGCTGCGGGCACGGGGGCTGCGTGGCATCGGCGCGGTGATGGCCCATGACCGCCGGAACCTGCTGCTGGTGGGCTCCGCGGTGGGCCTGTACCGCTTTCCGCTCCGCGGCGAGGACCCCGGGACCTTGGCGTATCAGGGGGAAATCTCGGCCGTCGGGGGGCAGGGCTCTGCTCTGCTGCTGGGACTCGGGCTCGGCGTGCAGCTCGCGCGCGTCCGCGACTCGGTCGAGGTGATGGGACCGAGCCTCGCCGAACACGCCCGGGTCGTGGACGTGGCATGGCAGGACCCGCAGACCGTCTGGGTGCTCACGGAGGAACGGCTCGCCGCGTACTCCGTGGACGGAGACTCCCTCGCGTTGCGCGGGACGCTCGAGTTTCCGTTCCTGGGGCGCCGCGTGACCATCGCCGGGTCCACGGCGCTCGTCTCCGCGGGATCGGGCGGCCTGTACGCGATTGACATCCGCAACCCGGACGCGCCGGCCGAGATCGCCAATTGGAGCGGCGCCCGGTTCGTCTACGATGCCGCGTGGCGGGACGGCACGGCGTACGTCGCGGGCGGGCCGGAGGGACTCTACATCCTCCGCCTGACGTCCGACGGGTTCACGGCGGTTGGCCTGTCCCGCAGCGTCGGGTTCGTGGCCGCGGTCGAGGCGGGGCCCGATGCCATTTACGTCCTGGACCGCACGGGCACGGCCCTCCGCCGACTCGACCCGCTTCCGGACTAGCGCTCACATGCCATCTCGGTTCGCGTGGCCGCTCGCCATCGGCCTCGTGGTCGTCGTGGGAATCGGGGGCGTCCTCGCAACCCGAGGCCCCGACGCGCCGTCCCCCCGGCTCGCCACTCGCCCGGCGGCTCGAGAGACGGCCGCCGACTCCGCCCTGCTGGCCGCCCGCACCAAGGGCTCCCCCAATGCCCCGATCACGGTCCTCGAGATCGCGGACTTCCAGTGCCCCGCCTGTCGGGTGTTCTGGGCCGAGACCATGCCCCTGCTCCAGCGGGAGTACGTGGATCCGGGGAAGATCCGGTTGCTGTTCGTGAACCTGCCGCTCGTCGCCATCCACCCCAACGCGGCGGCGGCCCACGAGTTTGCCATGTGCGCGGCGGCGCAGGGCCGGTTCTGGCCGGTCCACGACATGCTCTTCGACCAGCAAGCGGTGTGGGCGCAACTCGACGACCCGAGTCCGTACTTCTACAGCGTGGCGGCCGCGACGGACGTCGCCGTGGACTCGCTCGATGCCTGCGTCACGGACGGCCGGATGCGGGA
>Ga0302046_10000256_pt1 | contig 55935 bp, 45 predicted proteins | sample RVTome_11_FD_200261 | JGI IMG/M metagenome (GOLD analysis project Ga0302046, IMG submission 200261) | Soil microbial communities from uranium-contaminated site in the Upper Colorado River Basin, Wyoming, United States - RVT147D111 (version 2) ...
CAAGCGCAGCGACGGCCCCAGGTTGCGCACGGTGGGGGAGTTGCGTCGATCCCGCGCGCCGCGCCCGCGAACCCCCTCCGTCAACCTCTCCGCACCCCCAGTTGCCTTCCCCCAAGGCCAGTGGCTCCCCGAGTAGGACTCGAACCTACAACCCTTCGGTTAACAGCCGAATGCTCTACCATTGAGCTATCGGGGACCGCGTCAGGGCAGAGAAGGTTACTTCTCCCCCTGGACGTGTCAAGGGCCGTCCGGGTGTCGCCTGAGGGCCTCGTGGCGCCACGCCATGCGCGGCGAGGTGCACGCGACCCTCGAACGCCCCGAGCTCCTCGGCCGGAGGCGGCGAGCGCTACCGCAAGCTGCGCACGGTCGGCAGCGCTTCCAGGTCCAGCCGCACCGGCTCGCGCGGCAACCGGTCCAGCGCGAATCCCGCCAGCGCCTCGCGCGCGGTGAGCGGCTCGGGCGCCTCGAGCCCGCACGACTGCGCCGCCCACTGCACGAGGGCGCGCGGGTCCGCGCCGAGCTCGCGGAGCCGCGCCAGCGCGAGGTCGTCCGAGCGCTTCGCGAGCCTCCGCCCGCCCGCGTCCGTGACGAGCGGCACGTGGACCCAGCGCGGCCGCCGCAGGCCGAGCGCGGCCTGCAGCAGCGCCTGGCGTCCCGTGCTCGAGGCGAGGTCCGCGCCGCGCAGCACCTCGTCGACGCCCTGGTCCGCATCGTCGACGACGACCGCGAGCTGGTAGGCGGGGAAACCGTCGCGTCCGAAGACGGGGAAGTCGCCGACCTCCGCGAAGACGTCGGTCGCGACCGGGCCCAGCACCTCGTCGGTCCAGTGCACCGTGCCACCCGGCGGCCCCGGCACGCGAAAGCGCATCGCCGGCGCGCGGCCCGTCCGGGCGCGCGCCGCTCCGGCCGACGCGAACCGCCCGGCGCAGGTGCCGGGGTAGCGCTGCGCGCCGTCGTCGAGGTGCGGCGCGCTAAGCGCCAGCTCGATCTCCTTGCGCGTGCACACGCAGGCGTAGACGTGCCCCTCGCGCTCGAGCTGCGCCAGCGCGGCGCGGTAGAGCGGCAGGCGCTGCGACTGCCAGGCGACCTCGCCGTCCCAGTCGAGGCCGAGCCACTCGAGATCGCGCAGCACGGCGTCGGCCATCCCCGGCCTGACGCGCGTGTGGTCGAGGTCCTCCATGCGCAACACGAAACGGCCGCCGCGCGAGCGAACGCTCCACCAGGCGAGCAGGAACGAGCGCGCGTGGCCCAGGTGCAGGAGCCCGGTCGGGCTCGGGGCGAGCCGGCCGGTGGGAGAGCTCATTCCGCGAAGTATGCGCGCGCCAGCGGGTGGACGGAAGGCCGGCAGGATGTCGCAACCCGCACTACACTGGGGGCCGCTCCCACTCCTCGTACGAGGACGCGCAAACCCGAACCCCTCGCCTGCCATGGACCGCCCCAGGCTCGCTCACCCGCTCGCTATCCTCCTCGGCCTCGGAGGCTCCTCCCCGGCCCTCGCCCAGTGCCTGGTGACGTCGTTCGACACGCGCGAGGTCGGTGGGCCGACCTTCCTCACCGACGTAGACGCGGACGGCGAATGGGCGGTCCTCGGCGGCGTCGGCGGCCCGGCGCTGCTCCTCGAGCGCACGCTGGACGGCTGGCAGCCAGCGGGCTCGCTCCCCGGGTGCTCGTCGCTGCTCGATTCGCTCGCAGTCGCCATCGAAGGCTCGCGTGCGGTCGCCGGAGCGGGCGAGGAGGACGGAGGCGCGGGGTGGCTGTCCGGGATGGTGTGCGTCTACGAGCGCGACGCGAGCGGCTGGCGGCAGGTGCAGGCGATCGTACCGAGCGACGCCGGTCCCGAGCAGGCCTTCGGCGCCGCCGTCGCGCTCGACGGCGAGACGCTGGTCGTTGGGGCGCCGCACGCCCTGGCGCACTTCGGCGACGGCGACGCCGCGCTCTACGTCTTCGAGCTGCGGGCGGGCGTCTGGGTCGAGGTCCAGACGGTCCAGGCCGTGAGCTGGTCGACGGGCTTCGGGAGGACGCTCGCGCTCGACGGCGACGTGCTGGTGGCGGGCGACGTCGGCGCGTCGCCCGGCGGGGCGGCGGTCGTCTTCGAGCGCGTCGCTGGCGTCTTCGTCGAGACGGCGCGCCTCACGAGCCCCGGGCTCTTGCCGTACTCGCGGTTTGGTGCGTGGCTCGACGTCGATGCGGGCCGGATCGTCGCGGGCACCTCCGGGACGACGGCGCCGCCGACCATCGGCGCGGTCCACGTCTTCGAGCGCCCGGGAGGCGTCTGGACCGAGACGCACACGCTGCGCCCGAGCGACGCGGTGCTCGGGGCCTCCTTCGGGGGCGTCGCCCTCGATGGGGCGCGCATCCTCGCGGCCGGGCACACGGGGATCTACGCATTCGACGAATCGGGCGGAACCTGGACCGAGCGCTGGAAGCTGGAGAGCCCCGGCGACGAGCTCGGCGTCGCGGTGGCGCTCGGCACGCAGGCCGGCTTCGCGGTCGCCGAGTGGGAGCGCGTGCACGTCGTCGACCTCGGGATCGAGGCGACGGGGACGTTGTGCAGCGACGCGCGGGCCCGGCTGGAGGCCGGCGGGTGCGAGAGCGTCCAGGCGGACGCGCTCGCTCTCGAGGCGAGCCCGGTGGCCAGCGGCGAGGCCGGCCTCTTGCTGCTGGGCACGGCGCGCACGCGCCGGCCGTTCGGGGACGGCGTGCTGTGCATCGACGCGCCGCTGCGCGGGCCGCTCGCGGTGGCGGACGCCGCGGGCCGTCTGCGCTTCGAGCTCGACCTCGACTCGCTGGCGGGAGGCGCGCTGCAGGCGGGCTCGACGTGGCTCTTCCAGGCGCTGTTCCGAGCGCCTTCCACCGGCGGAGCGGGCTTCGACCTCAGCGAGGCGCGCTGGGTGACCCTGGTGCCCTGATCCGGATCCGATCCAGAGGAGGAACGTCGTGAGAACTCACGCTTGGATGAAGCGACTGTCGGCCCTGACCCTCGCCCTCGGCGCCGCCGGCGCTACCGGGGGACCGGCACTGGGCCAGGACGTCGAGGAGCTGCGCCACGAGGTCGAGGAGCTGCGTCTGAAGGTGGAGGCGCTGCTCGAGCAGCACGAGGCGCGTCCCCCCGCGCCGCTTCCGGAGGCGCGCCCGGAGCGAAGGGCGCGCACCGACGCCGAGTACGAGGGCCTGATCGAGCGCCTCGAGCTCGGGATGTCCGCGCTGAGGGAGCTCGGAAAGGTGAACGAGTTCGAGCGCGTGATGGCGATCGCGAACGACGTGCGCGCGGAGCGTCAGGCCGCGCGCGAGAGCGGCGACGAGCGCCGGGGCGAGCCCGGTGCGGAGCGCGAGCGCGAGGAGAGCGAGGAGGTGCGCACGGTGCGCCGGCGGCTCGACGTCATGCGCCTCGCCGTCGAGGCGTTCCTCGAGGCCGGGGACGAGCGGGCCGCGCAGCGCGTCGAGCTCGCGATGCACGCGCGCGAGCTCGCCCTCGAGGGGCGCCGCGACGAGAAGGCGCAGCGCATCCGCGAGTCGGCGCCGGACCGCGGCGCGCTCGCGGAGCTGCTTGCGGCGGCGGCGGAACTGCACCGCGGATGGGGGCACCCCGACCGCGCGGGCATGCTCCTCGAGCTGAGCCGGGTCTTCGCCGAGCAGGCCGATGGCCAGCGACGCGCCGAGCAGGAAGGCCGCACGAGCGAGCGCGGAGCCGCGGGAACCGGCGGCCTGGACGCGCTCGGGCGCCGCGTCGAGATCCTGCGCCTGGCGCGGGGAGCGTTCGCGGAAGCGGGCGACGAGCGCGCGGCGCGCTCGCTCGAGGGCGCGATCCACTACGGCGAGCTGGCGCTGGAGGGCGCGGGCGACGAGGCGCTCGGGCGGGCCGCGCAGGAGGTCCCGAGCCTCGGCAGCCTGGTCGAGATGCTGCAGGGCGCGGCGCGCATGTACCGCGAGTGGGGGAGCGCGGAGCGCGCCGACGCGTGCACGGCGCTCGCCGAGCTCTACGCCCGCCGCGAGCGCGCGCGCTCGGCGGACTAGGTCCTCGCTACCGCGCGCCCCGGATTCTCGACATGCCCACCAGATTCCGTCCGATGAAGGCCTCAGCGACCGCGCTCCTCGTCCTCACGGCACCGCTCCTCGCCCGGCAGGCTCCCGGGCAGGCCGACGAGCTACGCGACCCCGTCCCCGACCGGGCCGAGGGCGAGGGGCCCTACGCGCGGCTCGTCCTGCGCGGCGCGATCGTCGTCGACGGGACCGGGGCGCCGCCGTTCGGACCGGCGGACGTCGTCGTCGAGGAGGACCGCATCGCGGCGATCGAGATCGTCGGCGCCCCGCGCGCGCCTGGCGCGGAGGGCGAGCGGCCGGAGGCGAAGCCGGGCACGCGCGAGCTCGACGTCTCGGGGATGTACGTGCTGCCCGGCTTCGTCGACCTGCACGGTCACCAGCACACCGAGAGCTCGGAGCAGGGCGTGCCCGCGACCTACGTCCACAAGCTGTGGATGGCGCACGGCATCACGACGACGGCGGACGTCGGGAACTTCGACGTCGACTGGCTGATGCACCACAAGGAGCGCGCGTGGGCGAACGAGATCACGTGCCCGCGCATCTTCGCGTACGTGATCTTCGGCCACGGGGCCGAGGAGCCCATCGCGACGCCCGAGAAGGCGCGCGCGTGGGTGCGCTGGGTGAAGGAGCGCGGCGCCGACGGGATCAAGTTCTTCGGCGCGCCGCCCGAGATCCTGCGCGCCGCCCTCGCCGAGGCGCGCGAGGTCGGGCTGCGCACGACCGAGCACCACGCCCAGCTCGACGTGACGCGCATGAACGCGCTCGACACGGCGCGCGCGGGGCTGACCTCGATGCAGCACTGGTACGGGCTGCCCGAGGCGCTGTTCACCGACCGCGTCGTGCAGGACTACCCGGCCGACTACAACTACCAGGACGAGGCGCAGCGCTTCGGCGAGGCCGGCCGGCTGTGGAAGCAGGCGGCGCCCCCCGGGAGCGAGCGCTGGAACGCGGTCATGGACGAGCTCCTCTCGCTCGACTTCACGATCGTGCCGACCTGGGTCGCCTACCTCGCGAGCCGCGACCTCATGCGCCAGTCGCGCAACGAGTGGCACGCGGTCTACACGCTGCCCGCGCTGTGGGACTTCTACCGCCCGAGCCCGACCTCGCACGGCTCCTACTGGTTCCACTGGTCGACGCAGGACGAGGTCGACTGGCGCGAGAACTACCGGCTGTGGATGGCCTTCGTGAACGAGTACAAGAACCGCGGCGGGCGCGTGTGCCTGGGCAGCGACTCGGGCTACATCTACAACCTGTACGGGTTCGGCTACGTGCAGGAGATGGAGCTGTTCCTCGAGGCCGGCTTCCACCCGCTCGAGGTCTTCCGCTCGGCGACGCTGCTCGGCGCCGAGGCGCTCGGCGCCGACGATCGGCTCGGCTCGATCCAGGTCGGCAAGCTCGCCGACCTCGTCGTCGTCCCCGCGAACCCGCTCGCCGACCTCAAGGTCCTGTTCGGCACCGGCGCCCTGCGCTACGACGAGGACTCCGGGAAGATGCTGCGCGTCGGCGGAGTGCGCTGGACGATCAAGGACGGCATCGTCTACGACGCCCGCGAGCTCCTGCGCGACGTGCGCGAGATGGTGCGGGCCGCGCGCGAGAAGGCCGAGCTCCCGGCCCCGCCGATGCCGCTGTTCATCGACAGCGACTACGCGGCGGGGCTGGAGCGCTGATCGACCCCGCCCCGATCAATACCGGTAGTGGTCGGGCTTGTACGGCCCTTCCTTGGGGATCCCCAGGTACGCGGCCTGCTTGTCGGTCAGCTCGGTGAGCCGCACGCCGAGCTTCTCGAGGTGCAGGCGCGCGACGCGCTCGTCGAGGTGCTTGGGCAGCGTGTAGACCTTGCGCTCGTAGAGCGAGTGGTTCTGGAAGAGCTCGATCTGCGCCATGACCTGGTTCGTGAAGCTGCTCGACATCACGAAACTCGGGTGCCCCGTCGCGCAGCCCAGGTTCAGGAGGCGCCCCTCGGCGAGGACGAGGATCGCGTGGCCATCGGGGAAGACCCAGCGGTCGACCTGATTGCCGTGCTCGGGCGGGTTCTTGATGTTGGTCCTCTCGATGCCGGGCACCTTGGCGAGGCCCGCCATGTCGATCTCGTTGTCGAAGTGGCCGATGTTCCCGACGATGGCGTTGTTCTTCATGCGCGCCATGTGCCCGGCGCTGACGATGTCGCGGTTGCCGGTCGTCGTGATGAAGATGTCGGCCTCCTCGACGACGTCCTCGAGGCGCGACACCTGGTAACCCTCCATCGCCGCCTGCAGCGCGCAGATCGGGTCGATCTCGGTCACGACGACCCGCGCGCCCTGGCCGCGCAGCGACTGGGCGCAGCCCTTGCCGACGTCGCCGTAGCCGCAGATGACGGCGATCTTGCCGGAGAGCATGACGTCGGTCGCGCGGCAGATGCCGTCGACGAGCGAGTGCCGGCAGCCGTACAGGTTGTCGAACTTGCTCTTGGTCACCGAGTCGTTGACGTTGATCGCGGGGAAGAGCAGCTCGCCGCGCTCGACCATCTGGTACAGGCGATGGACGCCGGTCGTCGTCTCCTCGCTGACGCCGAGGACGCTCGCGCCGGTGCGGGTCCACTTTTCGGGCGTCGCGGCGAGCGTCTTGCGCAGCAGGGCGAGCACTTGGCGCCACTCCTCGGGGTCGTCCGCGGCCGTCGCGGGGACGGCGCCCGCCTGCTCGAACTCCGTCCCCTTGTGCACGAGCAGGGTCGCGTCGCCCCCGTCGTCGAGGATCAGGTTCGGCAGCTCGCCGTCCGGCCACGTCAGCGCCCGGTCGGTGCACCACCAGTATTCCTCGAGCGTCTCGCCCTTCCAGGCGAAGACCGGCGAGCCCTTGGGCGCCTTCGGCGTCCCTCGCTTGCCGACGACGACGGCGGCCGCGGCCTGGTCCTGCGTCGAGAAGATGTTGCACGAAGCCCAGCGCACCTGCGCGCCGAGCTCGACCAGCGTCTCGATGAGGACCGCGGTCTGGATCGTCATGTGCAGGGAGCCCGTGATGCGCGCGCCCGCGAGCGGACGCTTGCCGGCGTACTCCGCGCGCAGGGCCATGAGGCCGGGCATCTCGACCTCGGCCAGCTCGATCTCCTTGCGGCCGAAGTCGGAGAGGGACAGGTCCTTGACCTTGAAGTCGGTGAGGGTCGCGGTGGTGGGGGTCATGTGGGATCGTCGGGAAGGGTCGTGGTTCGAGCGCGCGGCTTCGTCGCGCGCACCAGGTACAAGCCGAGCCGGGGCGGGTCGTCGCTCTCGCCTCCCGGTCTGCGCGGTCGGTAGTGGTCGCGGACGGGCTCGAGCGCGACGTCCTCGAACCCGGTGTCCCGCATCGCGGTCACGACGTCCTCGGCCGCGAGGCCGAGGTGCCGGTCGCCGAGGGTCCCGCGCATCCACGCCTCGCGGTGCGGGGCGAGCTCGAGCACGACCGCGTTGCCGCCCGGCTTCAGCACGCGCCGCATCTCGGCGAGCGGCTGCTCGAGCGAGGGGAGGTGGTGCAGCACCATCCCGGCGACGACGCCGTCGAGCTCGCCGTCGCAGAGGGGCAGCGCGTCGAGCTCGCCGAGTCGGAACTCGAACGCGGTCCCGCGGCCGGCCCGTCGCGCGCGCTCGCGCGCCTCTTCCAGCATGCGCCGCGAGCGGTCGATGCAGATGACCCGCGCAGCGAGACCGGACAGCGCGCGCGCGAAGTACCCCGTGCCGCAGCCGAGGTCCGCTACGACCTTCGGCGACGCGAAGACCTGCGCGGCCACCCGCTGGCGCGCCTCGCCGGTCTCGAAGTCGACGCCGATCTTGTCCCACTCGCCCGCGACGCGGTCGAAGAACTCGCCATCGCCGATGCGCCGCTCGCCGAGGACCTCCTCGAGCCGCATCAGGTCGGCCCGGTGCTCGGAGAGGCCCGCGAGCTCGGCCCGCACCGCGCCCCAGATGCGGCCCGCGAACGCCTCGCCGCCGGCCGCCGGCGCGAGGCGCAGGAAGGTGCTGGTGCCGGCGTGCCGCTCCGCGAGGAGTCCCGCCTCGCGCAGGAGCCGCAGGTGGTTGCTGACCCGGCTCTGGGCGAGGCCCAGCGCCCGCGAGAGCTCGCCGACGGAGAGCTCCTCGCGCTCGAGCAGGCCCATCATGCGCAGCCGCGTGGGGTCCGCGAAGAGCTTCAGCGAGCTGGTGAGCGGGACGGCGGCGGCCATGACCCGAGAATCATACCATCATGATCCTCTGATGGACAGCGCTCCTCGGCTTCTGTGGGCTGACCTTCAGCTCTCGGCCGCCGCGGGGCGCTCCAGGTGGGCGGGGATGACCTCGAGCAGCTGGACCGCCAGCTCGCCCGACGGGAGCCGCAGGACCACCTGGTCCCCGGGATGGTGCCCGAGCAGCCCCGTGGCGAGCGGCGCGCGGTAGGAGACGACCCCGTCGCCCATGTGGTCGTCCCAGGGGCCGAGGATCACCACCTCGCGCTCGGCCCCGGTGGGGAGCTCGCGGTAGCGCACCTGCGTGCCGGGGCACGCCGTGTCCTCGGGCAAGGCCGCGTTCTCGATCAGGTCGGCGCGCCGGATCTGCTCCTCGATCTCCATCGCGCGCGAGGTGAGGGTGCGCTGCTCCTCCATCGCGGCTTCCCACTCCGAGTTCTCGGAGAGGTCGCCGAAGGCGGCGGCGCGGCCGATGGCGTCCTCGTTCTGGGGGATCTTGACCTCGCGCAGCTCCTTGAGCTCCAGCCCGCGGCGCTCGAGGCCGGAGCGCGTCGTCCAGATGGTGTCGCCCACCCAGAAGGGGGCGAGGTCGGCCGCGAAGAAGTGCCGGTCGGTCTCGACGGCGATGTCGGTGACGACGTGGTCGATGCTCGGTTCGATGCCGCGCGCGATGACGGTCTGCAGGCCGCGCAGGCTCGCGGCGTCGGCGCCCGCAAGGAGCGTGCGCAGGAGCGGCTCGGGGCCGCCGGCCAGCACGTCGACGAGCCGCTGGTGCACGCGCGTCAGGTGGGCGTTGCCGCGCCGCTCCTCGTACAGGTGGTTCGCCAGGCTCAAGAGCGAGTGCGCGCGCTGCAGCGCGGTCGGGGCGGCGGCCGGGAGCTTGTCGGGCTCGAACATGCGGGCCAGCGTGACCAGCAGCGCGGGCGCGCGCAGCGGCCGCGCGAGCAGGCCCACGTAGTGGCGCATGAGGTCGAGCTGGCGCCCGGCGCGGTCGAGATCGTCGACGAGCTGGCGCACCATCCCCGGAGCGGCGTGCGGCAGGTGCTGCGCGGCCTCCTCGATCCACTCCTCTCCCGAGACGGCCTTCATGAACTCGAGGGCGCGCTCCTGGTCGCGCACCGTGCCGAGCGACTGGAACAGGTTCCACAGCTCCGGCGCCGTCGAGGGGTCGGTCGGGGTCTCCGCGGCGCGGACCTCCGCGACCACCTGCACGAGCTCGCCGGGCGTCTCGCCGCGCTGCTCGCGCAGGAGCAGCCACGCGGCGACCCGCGCCGCGCGCGGCTGGCTCGCGTCGGCGGCGGCGCGCTCGAGCCCCTCGAGCCCGACGTCCCGCAGCCGCTCGTCGACCTTCTCGCCGATGAAGAGCTCGCGCACCCGCGCGAGGACCTCTCCGAGGTCGGACGCCAGCTCGAGCTGGCGCCGCAGGCTCTCCGCGGGGTCCTTGGCCGCGAGCAGGAGCTTGACCGTCGCCTTCTGCGCACTGCCGGTGACGTCGAACCACTCGCTGTTCTCGGCGAGCTTGCGCGCCTTGCGCCACCACGCGGTCCACGCGCTGCCCTCGATCCCGACCTGCATGAGCGCGGTGCGGATCAAGGCCGTCGTCGCCCGGCCGTGGTGGCTCGCCACGATGCCGCGCAGGACCTCGAGCGGCTTCTGCTTCACGCGCTGCCGCAGGCCCTGGGCGTCGCGGAAGTGCTGTGCCTTGAGGTCGCTCTCGTCCAGCGGCTCGAAGATGTCGACCGCAGCGCTCATCGGGAACGTGTCGCGGCGGCCGTTCCAGAAGCGCACGTCCAGCGCGAGCTCCACCTCGCGCACCTCGAGGACCTCGCCGACTCCCCAGCCGCCGGGGTGGAACACGAGCGTCTGCGGGCGGAACCGCCGCGCGCGGGCCAGGCGCTTCCAGGGCTGGCGCAGGTCCGGCGCCCCGGAGCGCAGGCCGACGAGCTCGGTGTACGGCGCCCACCAGACCTCGTTCGACCAGGCCGCTTGCGCCGTCCGCAGGAGGTCCGCGTTGAGCTCCCCGGGGTTGCCGCCGGCGACGAGCGCCGCGCCGAGCACCACCGCCGCGTCGGCCGGTCGGTCGCCGGCCTCGAGCAGCTCCGCGTGCTCCTTGACCAGCGGCATGCAGCGCGAGATGCGCTTCTTGTCGCCCGCGATCCCCAGCGCGACGACCACCTCGTCGACCGGGGCCTCCGCGTCGATGCAAGCCTTCCACTGCTGATCGAAGTCCTGCCAGAGATCTTGCACGACGAGGATGGAAAGGCTCATGACGGGTTCTCACTCCGCGGGCCGCGAGGGGGCAGCGGCCGGTTGCGGAGCGCGTCGGCCGACGGCGACGCCCTCGAACGGTCCGCCGGGGAGGGGGCCGTCGCGAGGGCGCTGACCGAAGATAATGCAAAAGTCGGGCCTTTCGATCCAGAGCTGGCCCAAAAGTTCCGGCCCCCCGGATCAATCGAGCGCCAGGAGCGCCCCCTTCAGGTAGCGGGACCCGGGGAAGTCCGGCCGCTGGGGGTGGTCGGGCGCGGCTCCCAGGATCTCGAGCAGCCGCACCCCGCGCTCGGCCCGGCGCGCCGCCTGGAACAGCATGCCCAGGAAGCGCGGGAGGTCGAGCGCCCCCGAGCACGAGAACGTGGCCACGAGGGCGCCCGGCGCGGCCACCTCCAGCGCGAGCGCGTTGAGGTCCGAGTAGCGCCGCAGCCCCTGCTCCAGCTGCGCGCGGCCGCGGACCAGCTTGTGCGGGTCGACCACGACGAGCTCGGGCCGCCCCTCGGCCCCGCCGGCGCGCAGCTCGCGCAGGACGTCGAACGCGTCCGCGTGACGGAACTCGACCGCGAGCCGGTTGCGCCGGGCCGAGCGCACGGCGCGCTCGAGGACCTTCTCGTCGAGGTCGACGGCGTGCACCGAGCGCGCCCCGGCCCGGGCCGCGAACAGCCCGAAGGCTCCGGCGTTGCAGCACAGGTCGAGGACCCGCCGCCCGGCGGCGAGCGCCGCGACCCGCTGGCGGTTGTCGCGCTGGTCGCAGAACCACCCGGTCTTGTGCCCTGCGCCGGGGACGACGCAGAACTCCAGGCCGTGCTCGACGAGGACGACCTCGTCGCCGGCTCCGTCCGGGTCGGTGCCGCTCGCGCCACCGGCGTCCGGCGGCTCGAAGCCCTCGGCACGCGCCGCCGAGGGCGGCACGCGGTGGACGACCGGCAGCCCCGGGTACAGCTCGCCGAGCACCCACGCGAGCTCCTCGCGCAGGCGCCAAAAGCCGAGCGCGTGGTACTCGACGACGAGCGCCGGACCCAGCTTGTCGACGACGAGCCCCGAGAGGTCGTCACCCTCCGCGTGCGCGACGCGGTACGCGTCGGTCGCGAGCGGCAGGCGCAGCACTTTCGTGCGCAGCCGGTTGGCCGCCGCGAGGCGGCGCTGCAGGAAGGCCCGCGGCCGCTCGAGCTCGCTGCGCCGGCCGCGCGAGAGCAGCCGCACGCGAATGTCCGAGGCGGAGTTGTAGAGCCCCTGCCCGACGAAGCGCTCGGACGCGTCGAACACCTCGACGAGGCTGCCGTCCTCCGTCCCCACCTCGGGCGGGCGGACCTGACGGGCGAAGATCCACGGACCGGAGGGCAGCCGGTCGGTGGCGAGCTGGATACGGGGAAGGACGGCTCGCATCGAGGGCGCACCATCGTAGAGGCGCGAGCGCGCGCCCGAGCCGTCCTCCCGCATCCCTCCGCCTCGCCCGGACCGAAAGCGTATACATGTAGGACCCTCCGCACCGGCCCCGCCCCCGAATGACGTTCCTCGAGCCCTTCCTGCGCGTCCTGCAGGCATTCCTGCTGATCTCGCCCCCGGTCCTGCTCGCCGAGCGGGCCGCCGCGCCGCAGGAGCAGGGCGCTGACGCCGCCGCGCCGCAGGCGCCGGAGCCGGACGCCGAGCCCGTCCCCCTGGCGCTCGTCGGCGGCACGCTGCACACCATGGTGAAGGGCGCGGAGCCGGCCGCGGCCACGATCGTGGTGCGCGGCGATCGCATCGAGGCCGTCGGCGCCGACGTGGAGGTCCCCGCGGGCGCGAGCGTCGTCGACATCACCGGCTTCCACGTGATCCCGGGCCTCGTCGACGGCATGGTCAACCACGACGCCGACCACGACCTGCTCTACGTCAGCTGCGGCGTGACGCTCGTGCGCGACAACGGCAACGAGCGGCTGCGCATCCTGCAGGAGCGCACGCGCGCCTGGCGCGACCGCGTGCCGGGGCCGGACCTCTTCATCGCCGGCCTGATCATCGACGGCAACCCGCCCGCGACGACCGAGGCCGTGGTCGTGACCGACGAGATCGAGGCGGCCGCCAAGCTCGGCCGGCTGATCGAGGACGGCGTCGACTTCCTGTCGAGCAACGTGGGGCTGCCCGTCAAGGCCTGGCGCAAGGCGATCGCGATGGCGCACGAGGCGGGGCTGGAGCTGTGGGGCTACCTGCCGCGCGAGGCGGGCCTGCAGTCGGCCGTGCAGGCCGGCCAGGACGGCATCTTCTCGACGACCGGGCTCTTGCCGGACGGCAAGCGCTGGGACCTCGTCGAGCCCGCGGACCTCGACGCTCTGGTCGAGACGCTCGCGCGCTCGGGCATCGGGCTGACGCCGCTCGTGCACGCGACCGGCCGGCGGCTCGTCGAGCGCGCGGACGAGCCGCCGGAGCTCGGCCTGCTCGGCCCGCACTACCGGCTCTCCTGGGAGGCGACCCTCGAGGAGTGGAACGCGAACCTGACCGACGACGTGCGCGGCGCCATCGAGCGCGCCGTCGCCGCGCAGGAGGACCTCGTGCGGCGCCTCTTCGAGGCCGGGGCCGAGCTCGTCCCCGGGAGCGCGGCGCCGAACCAGTGGCTCTTGCCGGGCGACGCGCTCGTCCGCGAGCTCGAGCACTGGGTGCACGCGGGGATCCCCGCGGTCGACGTTCTGCGCCTCGCGACCGCGGGCGCCGCGCAGGCGATCGGCGTGCTCGACGAGCGCGGGACCCTGGAGGCGGGCAAGATCGCGGACCTCGTGGTGCTCGCGACCGACCCCGCGCGCGACATCGGCGTGCTGCGCGAGCCGGAGATCGTCGTCGTGCGCGGCCAGCTCCTCGAGCGCGACGCGCTCGACGAGCGGCTCGCGGAGCTGGCCGAGGAGCAGGCGCAGCTGCTGGCCGAGATGGAGAAGGGCATCGACGTCGAGGAGCCCACGCTGCCCGAGGGCGACAAGCTGCTCTCCGGCAGGGCGGAGACCGTCGCGATGGGCCGGCGGGTCAGCGCGGAGCGCTTCTGCGTCGTCGCCCAGCCCGACGGCCACACCGCGTACTGCACGCGGCTGGTCGTGCCCGGCTCCGCCACGATGGGGCGCACGGCGATGGAGTTCCGCGCGCGTTACAAGGACCACCGCCTCGAGGACTTCGAGGTCGTGGTCAAGAACGGCGAGAGCGACTTCACGGTCAAGGGCAAGCGCATCGGCGGCGTCATGAACATCGAGCGCAGGCGCGGGGCGCTGTTCATCGACAACAACCGCGCGCGCCAGCCGATCACGCTGGTCGACCTCGGGAGCGTGCTGACGAACCTGGTCCTCGCGCGCGAGGTGGCCGACGGCACGTTCTTCGCCGTCTACTTCGAGGGTGTCGACCCGGTCGAGGCCGAGTGGTACCTCGAGGTGGACTCCGAGAACCACGTCTTCAAGCTGCGCACCGGACTGGGCCTGATGGCCACCGCCTTCGACGCGCGCGGCATGCCGGTCGTGTCGGAGCGCCAGACCGGCTCGGCCACGACGAAGCTCGTCTTCTCGGACGTGAAGACCTACGGTGGCCCGGGGCTGCCGCTGCAGGCCTCGCGCGTGTTCGTACCACCGCCCGAACCCGAGGGAGGCGATGCCGGGCCCGAGCAAGACGAACGACCGGACCGACGCTGAGCTCGGCGCCGCCGGCGCGCGCGTCGCGAGCGAGGTCAACCGCGACGTCCCGCCGGCCCGCCCGGGAGAGTTCGCGCCGCTCGCGCTCGGCCGTCTCGCGGTCTGGCCGCCGGTGGTCCTCGCGCCCATGGCGGGTGTCACGAACTACCCGTTCCGCAGCCTGTGCCGCGAGTTCGGGGCCGGCCTCTACGTCTCGGAGATGATCACCGCGCGCGGCTTCCTCCTGGGGAACCGCATGACGCGCCTGCTCGCGAGCTCGCAGCCCGGCGAATCGCCGCGCTCGGTGCAGGTGTACGGCGCGGACCCGGTCGACCTGGGCGAGATGGTGCGGCTGCTCGTGGCCGAGGGCGTCGGCCACGTCGACATCAACTTCGGCTGTCCGGTGCCCAAGGTGACGCGCACCGGGGGCGGCAGCGCGATCCCCTGCAAGCCGCGGCTCGTCGCGCGCCTGGTGCGCGCCATGGTCGCGAATGCCGGCGCGGTTCCCGTCACGGTCAAGCTGCGCAAGGGGATCGACGAGCGCTGGCTCACGTACCTCGACGCGGGGCGGGTCGCGGCCGCCGAGGGCGCCGCCGCCGTCGGGCTGCACGCGCGCACGGCGGCGCAGCTCTACTCGGGCGAGGCCGATTGGGAGGCGATCGCGCGCCTGAAGAGCGCCGTCGACGTCCCGGTGCTGGGCAACGGCGACGTCTGGGAGGCCTGGGACGCGCTGCGGATGATGCGCGAGACGGGGTGCGACGCGGTCATCGTCGGACGCGGCTGCCTCGGCCGCCCGTGGCTCTTCCGCGAGCTGGCGCAGGTCTTCGACGGCGCCGAGCCCGACCCGCCGCCCGTGCTGGGCGAGGTCGCGCGCGTCATGCTCGACCATGCCCGCCGGCTCGCGGACTTCTTCGGCGAGGAGCTCGGGATGCGCCAGTTCCGCAAGTGGACGGGCTGGTACACGAAGGGCTTTCGCAACTCGAGCGCCATGCGCGAGCGCCTGCAGCGCGTCGAGACTTACGCCGAGCTCGAGGCGCTCACGGCGCTCTTCGATCCGCGAGAGCCCTTCCCGGAGCGGGCCTTGCGCGCGAACCGCGCCAAGGGCGGCAAGCGCCAGAAGGTCAAGCTGCCCGAGGGCTACCTCGACGCGCTCGACGACGACACGCCGCCGAAGGGGCCGCACACGCTGGCGGAGATCGAGAGCTGGGAGCGCGCGCTGTCGGGCGGATGAGCGGCGCGGAGGGCTGGGAGTGCGAGCTCTGCATCGTCGGCGCGGGCGCCGCGGGCCTCTGGGCCGCAGCGGTCGCGGCGGCGCGCGGCACCGACGTGCTCGTGCTCGAGAAGACGCCGCGCACGGGCACCAAGGTGCTGGCGAGCGGCGGCACGCACTGCAACCTGACGACGACGCTCGGACCCGACGCGGCCGCGCGCCTCTTCGGCGCCCAGGGTGAGCGCTTCCTGCGCCCCGCGTTCCGGCGCCTCCCCCCGGCCGCGGTGCGCGAGCGCTTCCACGCCTTCGGCGTGCCCACGATCGAGGCGCCGCTGGAGAAGGTGTTCCCGGCGAGCGGCCGGGCGCGCGACGTGCGCGACGCGCTCGAGCGCGAGGCGCGCGCGGCGGGCGCGCGCATCGCGCTGAACGCGCCGGTCGTCGGGGTGGCGCCCGCCTTCCGCGCCGGAGCCGGGCCCGCGCCGGGGGCGCGGGGCTGGGAGGTGCGCGTCGCGGACGGGCGCTCGGCGCGCGCGCGGCGCGTGTTCCTGTGCAGCGGGGGCAAGAGCTACCCGCGCACGGGGACGACCGGCGAGGGCTACGCGTGGCTCGCCGAGCTGGGGCTCGAGGTGCGCGAGCCGGTCCCGGCGCTGGTCCCGCTGGCGAGCCCGGCGGCCTGGGTGCGCGACCTGACCGGCATCGCGTGGGCGGGCGGCGAGGCGCGGCTCCTCGACGCGTCGGGCAGGGTGCTCGGGCGCCGGCGCAGGCCGCTGCTCTTCACCCACTTCGGGGTCTCCGGGCCCGCCGCGATGGACCTCTCGGCGCACGTCGCCCGCGCGCCGGGCGCGAACGTGCTGCAGCTCGACCTCTTCCCGGACGTCTCGCGCGAGGAGCTGCGCGCGCACCTGGTCGACGCCGCCGGCGCGCGCGGCGCGCCGCGGGTTGGCGAGGTGCTGCCCGAGCGCGTGCCCGAGCGGCTCCTCGCCGCGGCTTGCGCCGCGGCCGGCGTGCAGGAGCGTCGCCCGCGCGTCGTCGACCTCTCGAAGGCGACGCGCCACGCGCTGATCGAGGCGCTCAAGGGCCTCGCCATCCCGGTCGCCGGGACGCTGGGCTTCGACAAGGCCGAGGTGACCGCCGGCGGGCTCGCCCTGCGCCAGGTGGATCCGCTGTCGATGGAGGTGACCGGGCTATCCGGCCTGCACGTCTTCGGCGAGCTGCTCGACCTGGACGGCCCCATAGGCGGGCTCAACTTCCAGGCCGCATTCGCGTGCGCCGAGGTCGCGGCGTGCGCGCTGGGCTAGCCCAGCCGTCCCTCGAGCTCCGCCACCGAGGCGCGCCAGGTCTCGAGATCGCGCGCCTCCTCCCAGAGGTCGCGCAGCTCGGAGTCCGCGGACGCCGCGGCCACCGCCGCGCGCGCCTTCACGGTCAGGCTCGCCGGCGGCGTGGACTTCCCCGCCACCCACGACTCGGCCTCCTCGGGCAGGCCGCCCTCCGGGCGCCCGCCGAGCGCGGCCACGATCTCGGCGGCCGCCAGCGCGACGGCCCAGTCGCTCGCGCCCATCTCCCCCGGCGACGCGTTCAGGACCGCGTCGAGCGAGGTGTCCAGCAGCGCGAAGTCCGCGCTCGTCTCCAGCTCCCAGATCCAGTCCAGCGCATCGTCGTTCTCGAAGCTTCCCGCTCCCCAGACACCCATGCCGGGCCTCCTTCTCTTTCTCGAGTGCAGGGGGCCGTATCGGCTGCGCGCGCAAGCGAACTGAAGCGAACTGCATGGCTTCGCTGCGGACGCGCAGCGCCAGCGGGCGCGAGAATCAACAGCGAACCCAGTCAGTTCCGGCGTGGGCCCGGCAACCGGCGTTTGTCCGCCACGAGGGCGGGCGGTACCCTCGCGGTCCCCGCCCATGAGCCCGCGGTCCGCCGAGCCCGAGCGCACGGAGGACGCCGAGCCGCTCGACTGGATCGACGTCGGCGCCGCCGTGGACTTCCACGACCCGCCGCTGCGGCAGATCGCCGTCGGGCGCACGCGGGTCGCGGTCTCGTGCGTGGACGGCACGTTCGGCGCGATCTCGGGCGTGTGCAACCACGCGGGGGGCCCGCTCGGGGAAGGTCGCCTCGACGGCGCCTACGTCGAATGCCCGTGGCACTACTGGAAGTTCCACCACGCGACGGGCGAGGGGGAGCCGGGCTTCGAGGCCGACCGCGTGCCGCGCCACGCGACCAAGGTCGAGGGCGGGCACCTGTGGATCAGCCGCCGGCCCGTCACGACTCGATCGAAGGCGCCCCACGCGCCCCACCCGCTCGAGCGCGAGCCCGGGCGCGCGCCGGGTCCGCTGCGCGTCCTCGGGATCTCCACCACGAACCTCGACGTGCGCCGCCCGCGCTACTCGACCTCGGAGGCGCTCCTGGAGACGGCCCTGGAGCACGCGCGCACGGCGCTCGGCGCCGAGGCGCGCATGGTGCGGCTCGCGGCGCTCTCGTTCCGGGCCTGCGAGGGCTTCTACTCGCGCAGCGCGAAGGCCTGCACCTGGCCGTGCTCGATCACCCAGATGGATCCCGGAGACCAGCTGACCGAGGTCTACGAAGGCCTCGTGCACTGGGCCGACGTGCTGCTGGTCGCGACGCCCATCCGCTGGGGCGCGGCGAGCGCGCTCTACTTCAGGATGATCGAGCGGATGAACTGCATCCAGAACCAGATCACCCTCAGGAACCGCGTGCTGATCCGCGACAAGGTCGCGGCGTTCGTGATCACCGGCGGTCAGGACAACGTCCAGGCCGTGGCCGGGCAGATGCTGGGCTTCTTCGCGGAGCTCGGCTTCGTCTTCCCTCCGTTCCCCTTCGTCGCGCACTCGCGCGGGTGGTCCGCCGAGGACATGGAGAACAACACGGCCTTCGTGCGCTCGAACCGGGCGCTGCACGACGGCGTGCGCCAGCTCGTCGAGCGCGCCGCGCGCATGTCCGAGGCGCTGCGCGGGGCCGCTGTGTGCAGCGCGCGGATCGAACGCGGGGGGCGCAAGGCGCAGCGCGCCGCCCTTGCGGGCCCGGCGGCGGCCGACGGCGCCGAGAGCGAGTGAGTCCTCAGGGGACGGCGCACTCGCCGCAGCGGCCCCGGACGAGGACGGTCACTTCTTCGGCGAGCGCCGGCGGCGCCGCGACGAACGCGAGGTCCGCGCTCCCGGCCACGGCGTCGAGCGGCAGGTCCGCGAGCTTGCCGCAGCGCGTGCAGAGGAAGTGGTGGTGGGGGTCCATGTTGGCGTCGAAGCGCACCGCGGAGCCCGGATGCTCGACCCGCTTGAGGAGCTTCAGGTCGGTCAGCACCTCGAGCGAGCGGTAGACGGTCGCGCGGGACACCTCGGGCAGGCGCTCGGCGACCGCGGAGTAGATCTGGTCGACCGTCGGATGGTCGGTGCGCCCCGCGAGCACCTCGATCAGCGTGCGGCGCTGGGACGTCAGGGGCAGCCCGGCCGCGGCGTACCCCTCGGCGAGCCGGCGGAGTCGGTCCTTCGGGTCTGGGGCGATCAAGGGGTTCGCCGGGGCGGGTCCCGGCTCCCGGGCTCCTTTCCAAGGCTAGCCTGGCGGGGCGCGGAATGGTATGAGTTCCTTAATGCGAAATCTTCGCACTCGGGAGAGCTTTTCGTCACGGCGCACGATCGCTAGCAGCTAGCCTACGCCCCCTCAGGAACCCCCGAGTGCAAGGTACCCCCCCTAGAGAGGTACGCCGAGAGGTACGCCCATGAAGAGTCGAAGAGTGCGCGGCGCTCCCGCGGCGCGGTTGTCGCTGGCGCTGGCCGGGCTCGCCGGCGCCGCGCTGGCGTTCCAGGACGGAGAGGACGCGCGCAGCCGCTCCTTCCACGGCGCGGCGAGCATGGCGGATCAGCTGGCCGAGCTCGCGCGGCTGCGCCTTCCGGCCGAGGGCATCACCCCGCCCGCCGGCGTGGACCCGCGGGTCTGGACGGCCTCGATCGTCCCGGGGGAGGAGCCGACCGCGGAGCGCGTGGCGCTAGGGCAGGCGCTCTACTTCGAGCCGCGGCTCTCGCGCGACGGGACGGTCGCCTGCGCCACGTGCCACGACGTGACGCGCGGCTTCACCGACAACCGACCGGTCTCGGAGGGCATCGACGGCCAGCTCGGGCGCCGCAACGCCCCCACGACGATGAACGCGGCGCTACTCACCGAGCAGTTCTGGGACGGCCGCGCCACGACCGTCGAGCACCAGGCCGGCATGCCGATCCTGAACCCGATCGAGATGGGGATGGCGAGCGAAGAGGATGCGTTCGCGCGCCTGGCCGCGATCCCCGAGTACGTGCAGGCCTTCCGCGCGGCGTACGGGCGCGATGTGAACTACGCGGACCTGCGCGCCGCGATCGGCGCCTTCGAGCGCACGCTCATCTTCCTCGACGCGCCGTTCGAGCGCTGGATGGCGGGGGACGCGGCGGCGATCTCCGAAGAGGCCGCGCGCGGGCACGAGCTGTACATCGGCAAGGCGCGCTGCGTCGCCTGCCACCCGCTCAACGCCGCGAGCCCGCTCGGGACGGACAACAACTACCACAACATCGGCGTCGCCGCGCGGGACCGCGACTTCGAGTCGCTCGCGGCGGAAGCCCTGAGACGCCTGCGCGACGACCCCTCCGAGGCCGCGCTCGACGAGCTGGCGCTCTCGACCGACATGAGCGAGCTCGGGCGCTTCATCGTGACCAAGAACCGCGCCGACATCGGGTCCTTCAAGACCGAGCAGGTCAGGAACGTGGGCGTGACCGCGCCCTACATGCACGACGGCTCGCTGCAGACCCTTTGGGACGTGATGGACCACTACAACAAGGGCGGCGAGGACAATCCCTACCTCGACGGTGGCATCGAGGCCCTCGCTTTGAGCGACGCGGAGGTCGACGACCTGGTGGCGTTCCTGTTCACGCTCACCGACGCGCGCTTCGCCGCGGCGAACGAGAAGGCCATGCGCGAGCAGCGCGCGCACGCGGCCGAGAAGCGACCCTTCAAGGACGAGGCCCTGGCCAACCGCAAGGTCCTCGGATTCGAGCGACGCGTGCTGGGGGACCAGTAGGAGAAGAGCCATGACGATCGAGAGCGTCGAGACCAAGTACATGAAGAGCCGCGAGCAGCTGATGCGCTCGCTGCTGAACGTCGACCGGCGGTCCTTCGTGAAGGTGTCCGCGGCGGCCGCCGCAGTCGTGTACGCGAAGGGGCTCGCCTTCCCGCACTCCTTCCAGCCCGTGACCGTGGAGGCCGGGGGGGCTGCGGGCGGCCCGGACGCCGAGCCTTTCCGCTTCGCGTACGTCTCCGACTCGCACCTCTACGACAAGACGCTGAACGACCGCTTCGTGCGCTCGCTCCTGCGCGCCGTCGACGACGTCAACGCGCTGGATCCGCAGCCCGACTTCGTGCTCTACGGCGGCGACCTGGCTCAGCTCGGGCAGCCGACGGAGCTGGAGCTGGGAGCGCAGATCCTGCGCGAGCTGAAGGCGCCAGTGAAGATGATGGTCGGCGAGCACGACTGGTACCTCGACCTCGGCGAGAAGTGGCGCTCGCTCTTCGGCGAGGACGTCTACTCCTGGGACCACAAGGGGGTCCACTTCGTGGTGCTCAACAGCGTCGTCGAGGAGGACTTCTGGACGGCGCGCGGGCTGACTCCGATGGAGCGGATGAAGACCGTCGCGGGCCTCGACAACCGCAGCCAGAGCAACTTCCAGGTCGGTCCGGCCCAGCGCGCGTGGCTCGAGAAGGACCTGGAGCCGTTCGCCGCCGACCAGCCGGTGATCGTCTTCAGCCACTCGCCTCTCTACCACCTGTACCAGCCGTGGAACTTCTGGACGATCGACGCTCCCGAGGTGCAGCGCATCCTCTCGCGCTTCGAGCGCGTCACGGTGATCCACGGGCACACGCACCAGCTCTTGACCAACCGCATCGGCAACATCCACTTCCACGGGCTCCTGTCGACCGCGTGGCCATGGCCCTACGCCCCCGAGGGCCTGCCCGAGCTCACGGTGCAGATGAACCGACCCAACCCCTTCAACCCCCAGGACGGGTGCGGCGACGGACACGTCGAGGTGCATGCCGACGGCCTGGTGGACAAGGTCTACAACCTCTGGAACCGCAACCCGGTGACGGTGACGCGCGCCTATCTCGCCAGCAACGGCCTGCAGAGTCCGCCCGCGGCATCCAACGTCGCCAGCTACTAGGAGGAGCGCCATGAACGAGAGCCCCATTCGCGCCGCGTCGGTCCTCGCCACGGGGGCCCTTTTCGTGTCGGCCTGCGCCATCAGCGACAAGTCGACGGAGGCGCCCCAGCTGAGGGCCGAGCTCTGCGACGGCGAGACGACGGTCGACCTCGAGAAGACCCCGACGACGCGCGAGGAAGGTCAGGCCGTGGCGGACGCCATGATGGCCGCCTGGTCGGCGAAGAACCCGGACGCCGACTGGGAGAGCGACGTCCGCTCGCGGCACTGGATCGCCCCCGCGCACGACAACTCCGCGCTGCTCGCGGCGGGCCAGGGCAGCGGCGTTCCGGGCCGCGCCTTCAGCGAGCGCGACCTCCTGGTCTGGAAGCGCGAGACCGAGCGCCTGGTCGTGGAGGGCGCGCGCATCTTCCACAGCGGCGACGAGCTCGGCAGCACGATCGCCGTCTCCTGCGACATGTGCCACCCCGACGCCGCCAACACCCACCCCGAGACCTACCCGAAGTACCAGGTCCAGATCGGCGAGGCCGTGCTCTTGCGCGACATGGTCAACTGGTGCCTGGAGCACCCGGTCCGCGCCCCGCGCATGACCGAGGACGACCCGCGGATGCGCGCCCTCGAGGCGTACATGATCGCCCAGCGGACGGGGACGCCGCTGAGCTACGGCAAGCACTGATCGGCGCTCAGGCCACGCGAACGTCGACATCCATCGAGGGTTCCTCGCGCTGGAGCTGGCTAGGTGGACGCTCGGGCGCCGGCGCTCGCCAAGCCACGGGGCACGCCGCGCCCGAGGAACACGAGGTAGCCGGCCGCGGCGGCGCCGAGCGAGAGCACGAACGGGTACTCGACCTCGCGTCCGAGAAAGGCGCCGGCGCTCGAGCCGAGGACGTAGGTGCAGAGCCCGGCGACCAGCGCCGCGTAGGCGCTCGGCGCCGCGCCGCGGCGCGTGAACAGTCCGAGGAGCAAGATCACGAAGAGCCCGGCGCTCCCCAGCGAGGAGGCCTCTTCGACCAGCTCGTCCACGCCGTCGGCCGAGCGCGCCAAAGCCCAGGCGAGCAGCCCGAAGGCCGCCACGCCGCCGCGCGCGAGCCGCACCTTGCGCGCCTCCGCGAGCCCCGGCCGCAGCGGCAGGACGATGTTGTGCACCAGGAGCGAGGAGCACGCGAGCAGCGTGCTGTCCACCGTCGAGAGGATGGCCGACACCAGCGCGCCCGCGAAGAGCGCGAAGCCCAGCGTCGAGAGGTGCCGGCGCGCGAGCTCGGGCACGATCGCCTCGGGGTCCGCGAGCCCCGGGACGAGCGCGGGACCGGCGAGCCCCAGGAGCAGCGGGATCGTGCCCACGAAGAGGTAGAGGAGCCCGCCGCCGATCGCCGCGCCCTGCGCGACCCGCGGCGAGCGCGCCGCGCTGACCCGCGCGATCAGCTCCTGGGCCACGACCGAGCCCAGGATCGGGATGCTCCAGGCCTCGACGAAGGCGAGCCACCCGCGCCCGGTGGGGGGGGCCAGCGCGAGGCGCTCGCGGTCGATGCCGGCCAGGACGTCGCCCCAGCCGCCGCTCGCCTCCACGACGCCGAACACGACGACGGCGAGACCGACGATCAGGGCGACGCCCTGCACCAGGTCGGTGATCGCGTCGGCCAGGAGCCCGCCCAGGACCGTGTACGCGATCACGAGCAGCGCGGCGACGGCGATCGCCGCCTCGAGCTGCAGCGTCGAGCCCGCGCTCAGCACCTGGCCGAAGGCGCGCACCTGCGCGGCGGCCCACAGGAGCGAGGTCGGGATCATCAGGGCCGCCGCCAGGCGCGCCACGCCGAGCGAGTAGCGCCGCTCGAAGAGATCGGCGAGCGTCGTCAACCGCAGCCGCCACAGCCGGCGCGCGAACACGACCCCGAGGAAGAGGACGCACAGCCCGTACCCGAAGGGCTCGGCGGAGGCGAGCGAGACGCCGTGCGCGTAGGCCTCGCCCGCTCCGACGAAGCACGTCTCGGCCCCGAACCAGGTGGCGAAGATGGTCGCCGTCGCGAGCCCCGGCCCCATGCGTCGCCCCGCCACGAGGTAGTCGTCCTCGGTGCGGACGCGCCTCGAGACGGCGTAGCCGATCGCGAGCTGGAGCGCGACGTAGGCCAGCAGAGCGGCGAGCAGCGGCGTCAAGGCGCCCACAGGCTATCCCGCGGCGCGCGCGCCGCCTTTCCGGGTTCCGCCGTTCGTCCCGCGCCAACTACGGAGAGGGGCCCATGCCCGACCCGTCCACGGCTGCGTACGTTCGTCCTGGTACGCGCTCGTCCCAGACCAGGAGGGGGCGATGACCGAGCCGAGCGTTCGCACTCCGGCCCGCAGCGAGGGCTCGGGGGAATCGGGGGGGGGCTTCATCGAGGGTACGGTCACATGCTTCGAGTGCCGGGCCATCAACCCCGGCGGCACGCAGTTCTGCGCGGAGTGCGGCACTTCGCTGGAGTACACGCTGCCCCAGAAAGGGAGCGGCGCGGCCGCGAGGCTGCGGCGGGAAGCAGAGGGGGCGCTGAAGCGCGCCCACCGCTGGATGGCCGCGGTGACCCTGATGTACCGGCTCGGGGCGGGCGCCTACGCGCTCGCGACGATGCTCGCCGTGGCGGCACTGGCGCGCACCGACGTCCCGCGGGGCGCGGGCGTGCTGGTGGTCGGGCTGACGACGAGCCTCAGCGTGCTCCTGCTGATGGCCGCGATGCACATCCTCTTCCAGCCGTTCGTCTGGACGATCGCGGTCGCGTGCCTCGCCACCGTCGTCTCGATCGTGCACCTGGTCGGTCCCGATCCTCTCGGCGTGGCGTTCCTCGGCAGCGCGGCGTGGGCCATCCTCGCCTGGACCGCCCTCGTCCCGGCGTTCCGCTTTCGCCGGCTGATCGCGACGCACAAGGACCGGTACGCCCTGCACCACGCCAGCTCGCGGACGCGGCACTCGCTCCGCGGCCGCAGCGCGCACGAGCGGCACGAGCGCTTGCTCGGCGCGATGCGCAGGGCTGCGCGGCGCACGTGGAAGGTCTCCGCGGCGGCCGCCGCCGCGATGGTCGTCGCGAGCGCGCTGGGCACGTACTCGGTCCTCGCGAGCGCGCGCCCCGAGGAGTTCGCCCCCGTCCGGGCGCGCTTCGAGGCGGCGTGGAACGCGGCGGACCTCGCCGCCGTCGGCGAGCTCTTCGATCCGAAGGTGCGCGCGGTCGAGGCCGCGCGCCTCGCGGGGAGGGTCGCCGGACACGGCTGGGGCGAGGCGCCGCCGCGCCTGACGGGCGGCGCGATGCGCGAGGAAGGCGCGAGCGCGCAGGTCGACTACGAGCTCGGCGGCGTCGGCATGAGGGTGAGCTGGCAGCGGGTCGAACAGCGCTGGTCGCTGGTCCGCGTCGAGCTGCCGGTGCCCCCGCTCGAGCCCGCCCTCGAGGACTTCGTCCAGGCCTGGCGCGACTCCGATCCGAAGGCGATCGCCGCGCTCTTCGCGGCCGACGTCCGGGCCGAGATGCTGGCGTCCATCGAGAGCGCGGTCGCGAGTCGCGGCTGGGACTCCTTCCCGGAAGTCCGCAGCACCGAGGTGAGCGACGACGCCGGGGGGAAGACGACCGCGGTCCTGCGGCTCGAGAAGGGCGAGGTGACCGCGCAGTGGCACTTCCATCCCAGCGGCGCGTGGCGCTTGCACGGCCTGCGGTTTCCCAAGCGCTGAGGGGCCCGGCTCTCGGCCGTGTGGGCTCGATGTCTCGAGGCTACCCTGGGCATCCATGAGCGAGGTCGCGCACGTGCCCTGCGCCGCCTGCGGCGCGGCGAACCGCGTCCCCGTGGCGCGCCTCGGCGACGTGCCCGTCTGCGGGCGCTGCGGCGCCCGGCTCTTCGGCGAGCATCCGGCGGCGCTCGACGACGCCGGCTTCGAGCGCTTCGTCGGGCGCAGCGACCTGCCCGTGGTCGTCGACTTCTGGGCCGCATGGTGCGGCCCGTGTCGCGCGATGGCGCCGCACTTCGAGCAGGCGGCGCGCGAGCACGCGGGCCGGGTCCTCTTCGCCAAGGTCGACACGGACGCGGCGCGCGAGACCGCCGCGCGCCTCGGCATCCGCTCGATCCCCACCGTCATCCTGTTCCGCGGCGGCCGCGAGGTCGCGCGCCACAGCGGCGCCCTGTCGAACGCGCAGCTCGCCGAGTGGCTCGAGCGAGCGGCTTCGCGCGCCTCATAGCGGCGCTCAGACGCTCTGGAGGCCCAGCCCCCCCGGGCTGGAATCGTGGATGGTCCCAGGTGTAGGCCTGGGAGCTCCACAGAGGGCCGGAACAGGTCCGGGCCTCGATCCTGAAGTGTCTGTGACTTGCCTGGAGGGGCCACTTCGCGAGGCTGCTCGAGCGTGGGGAGGTCCGCGCGACCTACGAGGCGGGCTGCACGGGCTTCGTGCTCTGGCGGCAGCTGACGGGGATGGTGGTGGACTGCCGTGTGGCCGCGCCGAGCCGGATCCCGGTACTGCCGGGCGAGCGCCGCAAGACGGATCGGCTGGATGCCGAGCGCCTGGCGATCTTCCTGCGCGGGGGGCAGCTGACGGCGGTCACGCCCCCGACGCCCGAGACCGAGGCGCTGAGAACCCTGACGCGTACACGGGACCAGGCGCGCAAGGACGTGGTCGCGGCCAAGCACCACGTCTCGAAGTTGCTGCTGCACCGCGGCGCGATCTTCCGGTCCCCCAGGAAGCTGTGGAGTCGGGAGCACCGCGCCTGGCTGAAGACGGTGAAGCTCGACAACGCCGACGACCAGCAGCTGCTGGACTTCAAGCTCGGTCGGCTGGATCTGCGCGAGGCGGAGCTGCGCGAGCTGGACGAGCGCATCGAGGGGCGTGCACAGCGCTCCGACGTGGAGGAGGTCGTGCGCTGCCTCAAGGCGTACCGGGGCGTCGGAACCCTGACCGCTCTCAACGTCGTGGCCGAGCTCGGCGATCCCCGGCGCTTCGCGGACAAGGCTTCGGTCGCGGCGTACGTGGGGCTCGTGCCGAGCGAGCACTCCTCAGGTGCCAAGGTCAGGCGAGGCGGTATCATGCGCGCCGGAAGCCGTCACCTGAGGCGGCTGCTCATCGAGGCGTCTCAGCACTACCGGTGTCGAATGAACGAATCGAAGGCGCTCACCGCCAGACGACTGGCTGCTCCCGCCCGCGTACGCGAGCACGCTCGCCTGACCGAGCGTCGTCTCGTCAAGCGCTACCGTCGACTGTCCGCCGCCAAGCACACGAACCTGGCCAAGGCCGCCATCGCCAGAGAGCTGATCGGGCACCTGTGGGCTTCGATCCACCCCGACATCGGACTCGCCTAGAACAAGGACATGGGAGTACGCCCGCGCGACCGTCGACGAAGAGCTGCCTCGACTGGACTGTGTAGCCACGGACTCCGTGTGCACGACCTCAGACTGAAGGCCGTGGGTGGGGCTCCCTTTGCCCACTTGACAGGTGGGCCTCCATATCAGTCCAGGGCGCGGCCGCCCAGCAGCGCGTAGTCGCGGCCGCGAAAGCGCAGGACCGGCGGCTCGGGCCGGCGCGTGAGGATCTCGCCGTCCTGGACCTCGATGCGCAGAACGTCGCCGCGGGCCGTCGTCGCCGTTCGCGCGATCCGCACGCCGGGCGCGGTCTCGAGCGCCGGGAGCTCGACCTCCTCGAGCACCTCCGCGCGCCCGCCGGAGCCCGCGCGGAGGAGGTGGAGGGTGCCGCGCTCCGCGTCCCACAGGCTCTCCGCGTCGACGGTCACGAGCAGGCCGGCGACCTCGCCGTCCTCGTCTCCGCGCGCGAGGCCGAACGCGCCGACCCGCCGACCGCGGTCCACCACGATCCGGGCCACGAGGTTCGAGACGTCGACGAACGCGGCGAGGCCGACCGCGCCCGGGGCGAGCCGCCCCCAGCGGTCCGCGACGGCCCATTCTCCCGCGAGGCCGTCCTCGCGCCGGAGCCGCGCGCGGATCGGCACGGGCGGGTGCTCCCTGCGGTAGGGATCGAGGTCGAGCTCGAACACGCCGGGATCGCCGAGCTCCGGGGACAGCTGGATGGAGTGCGGGAAGGCGAGGTCGATGCGCGCGAGGAGCGCGAGGCCCGTGTCGAGGAGCGGAGCGAGGTCCCGCACCACGGCCCGCGGCCCGGCCGGGGGCGGCTGCGACCGCTCGGGCTCCGTCGCGAGCGGGAGCCGGACGCTCACGCAGACGCTCGCCTCGCCGGGCGGCTGATCCACGCGCAGGTAGCAGCGAGCGGTCGCGAAAGGGGGGACGGCCGCGATCGATCCGGGTCCGGGGATCAGGCTCTGGAGGAGGGGGCGCGCCGCGGCGACCTCGGCGACCTCGCTCAACCGCTCGAAGAGAGTCGGGAGCAGCGACGCCGGGTAGTGCGAGGCTCCCCGGTGGAGCTCGCAAGTCTTGGGGCCCGCGGCGTCCGCGCGCAGGAACTGCAGCCCCGCGGAGTGGACGCACGCGCCGTCCCACGACGCCGTCCAGAGGCCGAGGTCGACGCCCGAGGCGCGGTGCACCACCGACGCGCTGACGACACCGGCCTTCGCCACTTCACGGCGGTGCCCGGCGACGGTGGTGAGGCGCACCCGCAGCGCGGGCGGGAGGCCCAGGTAGTCGCCCAGCCGCTCCTCGAGCTCGGCCACCCGGCGCTCGCCGACGACGTACCGGCTCGTGCCCTCGCGCATGCGGTCGACGACCAGGAGGTCCGGCACGAGATCGCGCAGCTCCGGGCAGACTCCCGGATCGATGCGCGCGGCCTGACCGACCGGGGGGGCCTCGGCGGGTCCGCCCAGGGCGCAGGCGAGGAAGGCGAGCAGCGGGGCGCAGGGGGCGGTCACACGGAGCCTAGTCCCCGTCCCTCGCCGGGTCACAGGGACATCGCCGGCCGGGCTAGTCCTGCGAGACCAGCTTCCCGCCGCGCGTCGGGGCCTCTCGCTCCATCGCCGCGGAGTACTTCCCGTTGCGCGCCGCGCCGTTGCACTTCGCCCGGTGGTAGTACGCCTTCTGGGCGAGCTTCACGTTGGCGCTCGCACCGCCCCAGGCCTTGAGCGCGGGAGCCTGCAGGGCGCGGCCGTAGGAGAAGCTGAGCTGCCAGGGCAGCTCGAGGCCCATCGCGTTCATCGCGTTGAGGTGCGCCGTGGCGAGCTCGTCGCTCTGGCCGCCGGAGAGGAACACGACCCCGGGCACGGCCGCCGGCACGTGGCGCTGGAAGCAGCGCACGGTCGCCTCGGCGACCTGTTGCACCGATGCCTGGACGGGGCACTCGGTTCCCGAGAGCACCATGTTGGGCTTGAGCAGCATGCCCTCGAGCGAGACGCCCTGCAGGAACAGCTCGTGGAAGGTCGCCTCGAGGGTCCGCGCGGTCACCTCCTCGCAGCGCTCGATCGTGTGCGGTCCGTCCATCAGGACCTCGGGCTCGACGATCGGCACCACGCCCTGCTCCTGCGAGAGCGCTGCGTAGCGCGCGAGGGCATGGGCGTTGACGTGGATGCAGCGCGCGCTGGGCAGCTCGCCCGCGATCGTGATGACGGCGCGCCACTTGGCGAACCTCGCGCCGAGCTCGCGGTACTCGGCGAGGCGCTCGCGCAGCCCGTCGAGGCCCTCGGTCACCTTCTCGCCATCGCTGCCCGCGAGGGCCTTGGCGCCGGCGTCGACCTTGATGCCGGGCAGGATCCCCGCGCTCTCGAGGACCTCGACCAGGCGCTCGCCGCTCGCCGCGGACTGGCGCAGGGTCTCGTCGTAGAGGATCACGCCGCTGATGAACTCGTTCGCCCCGGGGGTGCGGAACAGGAACTCGCGGTAGTCGCGGCGTTTGCTCTCGGTCGACTCGACGCCGATGGAGTCGAAGCGCTTCTTGATCGTGGGCGAGCTCTCGTCGGCAGCGAGGATCCCCTTGCCGGGAGCGACGAGGGCGCGGGCGGTGGTCTCGAGGGTCGTCATGGCGATCGGCGGTTCTCGGGGCAGAAGGTCGAAGGGGCGGGTCGAGCGCGCGCGATATCCTACTCGGCTCAACCGTCGAGCGCGCCGAACTCGCGCATGACCCGCACGAGGGTCGAGCGCACCTCGGCCTCGCCGCGCGCAAGCTCGCGCTTGCGGGCCTCGCCCGCCGTCCAGAGCTTCTTGTCGTTGTCCAGGCGCGCTCCCTGCGCGGCGATCCATTCCTCCCAGTCGGTCTCCGGCAGGAGCTCGGCGAGCGCCGCGGGGTCGGACGCGAGCGAGGCCCACAAGGCGTGCAGGCGGCCGACGTGCGGCTGCAGGCCGTCGCGCAGGACCGGCTCGGCGATCAGGTGCGTCCGGGCGAGCGAGCTCGTGTGCCCGCGGAACGAGCGCGCCTCGACGTAGAGCTCGCGGATGCGGGCGTAGAGCCGCTCGTGCTCGGCCGCGGGGATCGGCGCCGTCCAGGTCGACCAGTCGCCGAGCACGTCGTGCACGATGCCCAGGCACTCGACGTCGGGCATCTCGATCTCGCGCCCGGAGGCCCACGCGTCGTAGATCGTGATCCCGGGGTAGACGTTGCCCTCGCGGTCGGCGTACGCGTGGTCGAGGGCTGCGAAGAGCGTCTGCAGAGCGCCTCCGTCCAGCCGTCGCTCGACGAGGGCCTCCGCCAGGTCCAGCCGCGGGGCGAAGCCCGCGAGGCCGTTCGCGAACGTGCGCTCGGGGTCCTCGAGCTCGCCCGTCCGGCGCACCTCGCAGAGGCCGTAGTCGTAGGTCCAGCCGGGGTCGAGGCGCCGCGGCCGGACGGGGCCGAAGACCGCCTGCTTCTCGCGCTTCGCCTTCGACGAGCGCTCGGAGAGCCACTTGCGCGGGATGGGCTGCGCCGGCGCGTGCCGCTGCGGGTCGTAGGTCGGCGCGCGCTCGACCGCCGGCCAGGAGTAGGGGTCGCGCCCGGAGGCGTCGAGCGCTGCACGGATCAGGCGGTTCTGGAGCAGGTCCAGCTGCAGCACCTCGGCGCCGAACCACTCGGCGACCTCGCGCTGCTGGTCGCCGCTGAGGCGTTTCCAGGCCTTGCGCAGCGCGGCGTCGTCGACGGTGTCCTGGAGCGGGAGGGCCAGGGCGAGCAGGGCGAGGCAGGGCAGCATGGGTCGGGATACCGTACCGCCGCCGGAGGGTCACGCGCGCGGGGGCCGCCGAAGGAAGGGGCGGCCCTTGCGGGCCGCCGAATGAAGGGGGGCGGCCCTTGCGGGCCGCCGAATGAAGGGGGGCGGCCCTTGCGGGCCGCCCCGGGCAAGCGGACCGGCGCGGGTGGAGGGAGTGACCCGCGCCGATGCGGCCGGACGAGCCGACCGCACGAGGATCCGGGCGTTTCCCGCGCTCGGGCGAAGGACCTCTCCCACGAGGGGCTCCCGATCACCGCAAGTCGGGTTCGGCCCTGGGGAGGGCCGAGGAGGTGCCGTCGCCGTCCGTGCCCGGTTCCTCTCCGATCGAACGAAATCTACCCCGCCCGGAGTCGCGCGGACGGCGAATCCAGGCTCACCCGGACGGACGGCGCCGGCGCCGGCGGTGGCGTCGCTTGTGAGTCCGGCGGCGCTCGCGGTCGAGCTCCTCGTCCGCCAGGTCGCGGGCCCGGCGCTGGCGGTCCTCCCAGGCCTGGAAGATGTCGCGCCCCTGGCCGCGCGCGTCGACCCGCAGGCCGAAGAGCTGCAGGGCTTCGGGGAACTCCTCGCTGCGCGCGAAGAGCAGCGGGCTGAAGTGCTTGCTCGCGGACTGCAGGAAGCGGTCCTGGCTGATGAGGATCGCGCGCGCGCGCCCGAAGTCGCGGCGCGAGAGCCGCGTGGGCCCCGCGAACGACTCGACGACGTCGTACGCGATGCGCCCCGGCTCCCCGGCCGGTCCCCGCGCGAGGCGCCCCTCCGGGTCGCGCTCGCGCTCGAACAGCGGGTGGAAGAGCAGGGCCACGCACAGCGCGGTGCTCGGCCGGAGGTCGCCGTGGTTGACCTGGGAATCGAGCGCCTCGAGCAGCTTCCAGAAGCGCTCGACGCCCGCGACCCGTTCGGAGGAGTTGCCCCCCGCGGCGCCGCGCAGGAAGGTGTCGAGCCGCGGCAGGAGGACCTCGAGGGCACCGCACGCGCGGAGCATCCGGAACGCGCCCTGCGCCGTCCCCGAGCGCATCAGGCGCAGGATCTCCTCGAGGATGCGCGGCGGCGCCGAGCGGCTGAGCTGACCGACGTGGTGCCGCATCGCCTCCCACGTCGCATCGTCGATGCGGAAGTCGAGGCGCGTCGCGAACTTCACCGCGCGCAGGATGCGCACGGGGTCCTCCGCCATGCGCACCATCGGATCGCCGATCGTGCGCAGGACGCGGTCCTGGAGGTCGCGGATCCCGTCGACGTAGTCGTGGATCTCGTGGTGCGCGGGGTCGAGGAACAGCCCGTTCACCGTGAAGTCGCGGCGCCGTGCATCCTCGGCGGCGTTGCCGAACACGTTGTCCTCGACGATCAACATGTCCTCGCTGCGGTGGCCGTCCTCCTCGTCCTCGTCGGGGGACGGGTCGCGCCGGAACGTCGACGTCTCGACGATGTGGTCGCCGTAGTAGATGTGGACCAGCCGGAAACGGCGCCCGATGATGCGCCCGTTGCGGAAGAGGCGCCGGATCTCCTGCGGGTGCGCGCTCGTGGCGACGTCGAAGTCCTTGGGATCGCGGCCGATCCACAGGTCGCGCACGCAGCCGCCGACGAAGTAAGCCTCGTGCCGGTGCTTCTGGAGCCGGTGGATCACGCGCAAGGCGTCGCGGTCGAGTGCCGCTCGCGGAATGCCGTCCGCCGGGACGATGCGCGGGCGAGGGCCTCTCTTCGAAGGGGAACCTCCTTGGGGGTCGCGCTTGGCCATGGGCCGAGGGGCAGGTCTCGTCTCTTCGGCTCCTCTCGAGGTCCCCTCCTTCGTCGTGTCCGAGGCGTAGACTCTACTGTGGAGCGGCCGCGTGGACCAAGCCCTCCCGTCGGGAGGAGCGGAGCCGTGCCCGCGCTTGCCCGCTCTGCCGGGCGCGAGTACCCTTCCCGGCCATAGGGCAGTAGCTCCAATCGGTTAGAGCGACTGATTCCAAATCAGTAGGATCGGGGTTCGAGTCCTCGCTGCCCTGCCAGTCCCCGCCAGTCCCTCTCAGGCCCCCTCCGGTCCCGCAAGCGGCCCCACGACTCGCCTTCGCGCGCTGCATGAGCTTTCTGGAAGACCCCCCCGAGGAAGAGTTCGAGAACGAGGACTTCGACGAGGACGAACTGCCGCCCGGCCTCGATCCGGACGAGCTCGACGCGGACGGTGCGGAGAAGGGGAAGGTCGCCGAGGAGGAGGTGGAGGAGGTCCTGCACCCGGACACCCCGGTGCCGACTCCGAAGAAGATGCGCGCGGCGCTCGAGTGGGCGTTCGAGGGCGAGGATTCGAGCGAGCTCACCGACGAGCTCCTCGACGCGTTCGTCAGGCACGCGATCCTGATGCTCCAGAAGAACCGCGTGATGAACCTGACCTCGATCCTCGACCCGAAAGAGGTCGCGGCGAAGCACTTCCTCGACTCCTGGCGCATCCTGAGCCGCGTGCCGCTGATGGCGCGCAGCGTGCTCGACCTCGGGTCCGGGGCGGGTTTCCCGGGCTTGCCGCTCGCGCTCGGGGAGCCCAACCTGTCGATGACGCTGGTCGATTCGACGCAGAAGAAGGCCGGGTTCCTCGAGGAGTGCGTCAAGGAGCTGGGGGTGCGCAACGTCAAGGTCGTCGGCGAGCGCGCCGAGGACCACCTCGCGCGCAACCGCGTCGACGTCGTCATCGTGCGTGCCGTCAGCTCCGTCCGCGAGAACGTGCGAACGCTGCGCAAGGTGCGCCACTCGCTCAAGGACCTCGTGATGCTCAAGGGCAGCTCGTGGTCGCGCGAGGTCCGCGCCGCCGAGCGCGAGGCCGAACGCCTGGGCTTCAAGCTCGACACGGTCTGGGAGCACCAGCTCCCCGAGGAGATGGGGGCGCGCGCGATCCTCGTGTACCGCGCGCCCGGTGGCCACGGGCTCTAGGAGCTGACGTGTCGCTGCTCGCCTGGATCGCGCTCGGCCTGGTCGTGGTCAGCGCGCTGCTCGTGGCCCTCGGGATCGCCGGCTTTCCCGAAGAGGGCTCGTTCTAGCCGTCTCCTATTCGTCCGGGATCCGCAGCCACTCGACGTCGGGGAAGAGCCACAGGAGCCCGCGCCAGATCGCGAACGCGGCGGCCGCGAAGAGGGCCGCCCCGAGGGCGACCCGCAGGCTGGCGGCCAGGAGCGCCCCGAAGCTCGGCGGCTCGGGAGGGTCCTCGGGCGACGCGGACGGCCCGGTCCCGGCGCCGGTCATGGGCGAGATGGTGCCCGAGGGGGGAGTCGAACCCCCACTCCCTTAGCGGGAACATGGACCTGAACCATGCGCGTCTACCAGTTCCGCCACCCGGGCACGGGCGCAGGGCGGGGGAGGGTACGCAGGGGGACGGGCGTCGTCAACAGCGGCAGTACACTCTCCCGCCGTGACGAAGCCGCAGGAGTACCGCCGCATCGCCGCCAACCGCCGCGCGCGCCACGAGTTCCACGTCCTCGAGGAGCTCGAGTGCGGGATCGCGTTGACCGGGACGGAGGTCAAGTCCCTGCGCCAGGGGCAAGCCTCGATCGCCGAGGCGTACGCCGTGATCAAGGGCGGCGAGCTGTGGCTCGTGGGCGCGCACGTCCCCGAGTACGCCCAGGGCAACGTCTACAACCACGAGCCGACGCGCGAGCGCAAGCTGCTCGTCCACCGGCGCGAGCTCGCGAAGTGGAACAAAGCGGTGCGCGAGCGGGGAGTGACGATCGTGCCGCTCGAGCTCTACTTCTCCGGCTCGCGCGTCAAGGTGCGCGTCGCCCTGTGCCGCGGCAAGCGCATGCACGACAAGCGCCAGGACCAGCGCCGGCGCGAGGACCAGCGCGAGATCGAGCGCGTGGTGCGCCGCCGGCGATAGGGGCCGGGCTCGGCTTCTCGTGCCCGAGCCCGTGCTCGGGCGCGCGCTCAGCGCACGCCCCGCACGATGCGGAAGTCCTCGACTCCGGTCCGTTCCAGGACCTCGATCAGCGCCACGACGAGCGCCATCGGCGTGCCGCCCTCGGTCTCGACCTCGAGCGTGCGCACCTCGCCCGCCGCGAGCCACGCGGCGAGCCAGCCCTCGAGCGCCGCGACGCCTTGCTCGTCGCCCAGGCTGAAGCGCGCGTCCGCCACCTCGACGCGGCCGTCGCGCCGGAGAAGGGCGTCCCCACCCTCGAGCGCGAGCGGCTGCGCGGCGGCGGCCGCGCCGCGCGACGTCTGCGGCGCCGTGCACGCCGGCGCCGCCGCGAGGCCGAGCCACAGGAACCCGCGCAGGAGGTCCATGCGCGCAGGCTAGCGCCGCGCCCCTCGCGAGGCTGCGCTCGAGACCCGATTTGGCCGGTTTCCCCATGGACGCCTTCGCGGCCCTGGAGGAGGTTGGGAGGATGCGCCGCCCGTCACCGCTCGTCCTGCGGATCGCCCCGTGGATCGCCGCCGCACCGCTCGCTGCCGCCGCGGCCGCCGCGGCCGCCGCCGCCGGGGCCACCGTGAACGGGCGACCGAACATCCTGTTCGTGCTCGCCGACGACCACGCTGCGCACGCGATCTCGGCCTACGGCTCCGAGCTCGCTCCGACGCCGAGCATCGACCGCCTGGCGCGCGAGGGAATGCTGTTCCGGAACTCGTTCGTCGGCAACTCGATCTGCGCCCCGGCGCGCGCGACGATCCTGACGGGTCTGCACAGCCACGCGAACGGCGTGTACGACAACGCGCTCCCGTTCGACGGGGCGCAGCGCACCTTCCCCAAGCTCCTGCGCGCGGCCGGCTACCAGACGGCGCTGATCGGCAAATGGCACCTCAAGAGCGATCCGACGGGCTTCGACCACTGGGAGGTGCTGCAGGGCCAGGGCCCGTACTACAACCCGGCGATGGACACTCCCGCGGGGGTGCGCGAGCACGAGGGCTACACGACCGACGTGATCACCGACCTCGCGCTCGAGTGGCTGCAGTCCGGGCGCGACCCCGAGAAGCCGTTCCTCTTGATGTACCAGCACAAGGCGCCGCACCGCGAATGGGCGCCGGGCCCCGAGCAGCTGGCGCTCTTCGACGGCGCCGACATGCCCGAGCCAGCGACGCTCTTCGACGACTGGAGCGGCCGGACGAGCGCGGCCCGGACGCAGACGATGACGGTCGCGAAGGACCTGAACCGCACCGACCTCAAGCTCGATCCGCCGTCGAACCTGACGCCGGCGCAGCTCGCGGCTTGGGAGGCGACCTACGCGCCCGAGAACGCGGCGTTCGAGGCGGCGAACCTCGAGGGCGCGGACCTCGTGCGCTGGAAGTACCAGCGCTACGTCAAGGACTACCTGCGCTGCATCCGCTCGGTGGACGACAACCTCGGGCGCGTCCTCGACCACCTCGACTCGAGCGGCCTCGCCGCGAACACGATCGTCGTCTACACCTCCGACCAGGGCTTCTACCTGGGCGACCACGGGTGGTACGACAAGCGCTGGATGTACGAGGAGTCGCTGCGCACGCCGCTCGTCGTGCGCTGGCCGGGAACGGTGGCCGCGGGCTCGGTCGACGAGCACCTGGTCCAGAACGTCGACCTCGCGCCCACGCTGCTCGCGGCGGCCGGCGTCGAGTCGCCCACCGGCATGCACGGCGCGAGCCTGCTCCCGCTCCTGCGCGGCGAGGCGGCCCCGTGGCGCAACTCGATCTACTACCACTACTACGAGGCGCACGGCCCGCACGACGTCCCGTGCCACTACGGCGTGCGCACGCGGCGCTACAAGCTCGTCCGCTACTACGAGATCGACGAGTGGGAGCTCTTCGACCTCGAGACCGATCCCGACGAGCTGAGCAGCGTCCACGCCGACGCGGGCTACGCGCTGATCCGCAGCGGCCTCGAGGCCGAGCTCGGGCGCCTGCAGGAGCTATACGGCGACGCGCATCCCGATGCGCCCGTGGAAGAGCTCGTCCAGCGGCTCGCCCAGGCCCAGGCGGACGCGACCGAGCTCGAGCTCGTCGGCGAGGCCGCCGACCCGCGCGCGGCCGGCGTCACCGGCAGCGAGCCCTGCTGGCGGCCGTTCACCGTCGGGCTGCGCTGCCGCCCGGCCGCCGGCGCGAACGGCGTGCTGGTCGCGCACGGCGGGGCCACGGACGGTTACGCCCTCTACCTGCGCGACGGCCGCCCCGGGTTCGCCCTGCGCGGGCACGGCGAGCTGCGCTCGGTCGAGGCGGCGCGTCCACTCGCGCCCGGACAGCTCGTGCACCTGGCGGCGATCGTCGACCGCGACGGGCGCATGAACCTCTTCGTCGGCGGCGACTTCGAGGCCCAGGCGCTCGGGCTGCTCCTGACCTCCTGGCCGGCCGACCCGCTCTCCTTCGGCGACGACGGCGGCTCGGCGGTGGGGGACTGGGAGCTGCCGGCGACGTTCGACGGCGAGCTCGCCGACTGGCGCTTCTACCGCGGCGTGCTGCCGCGGGCCGAGCTGCGCGCGTGGGCAAGCGGCAAGTAGATGTGGACAGGAGCCGCCGCGTGGCCTAGGTTCGGCGGCGTGGGGGCGCACTGGTCTCGACCGGTTCGCCGTGCCACCTGGCTGCGTGTCGGGGATCTCGGGTCACCCCGTCAATCCACCCGGGAAACGGCATTACTTGCCAACGACTTTGCACTTGCGGCCTAACTAACCAGGCCGCCGTTCGCCCGGGGAGTGCCCGCGGCCCCGGGACGAACGCCATCAGCGGGCTGGCCGGCGAGCCGCGCCTCGGGGCGGACCGGCGAGAAAACTCCGAGGCTGGTCCCGAAGCGCGCCGGTCCGAGGGCTGCCGAAGGACGAGACACTCACCTCGGGCTACACACGTAGACGCCGGGCGTGCCCGGGCTCCGGGACGCGGGTTCGACTCCCGCCGCCTCCACCACTCTCGGCCCCTAGAACCGCGTTTTCGGGCCCGTCTTGGCGTGTGCTTGGCGTCCCGGAGAGACCCGGAGAGACCGTCGAAGACGGTGGAAACGCCAAGCTGGACGCCAAGTCACGCGCGGCGCTCTCGGTGCCAGTCGCGAGCGCCGCGAGCTCGTCGCCTTCGACGGGGGGCAGGCTCGGCAAGAGCGCGAGCGCGTCGCGCTCGTCATCGCGGCCGAGCTTGGCGTAGAGCCCGACCGTGAGCTCGGCGCTCGAGTGCCGAGCGAGGCTCTGCACGGTGCGCGCATCGGCACCGCCGCGCATGAGCCCCGAGACGAAGGCGGAGCGCAGCGCGTGGAAGTCCGCCACGCGCCCGCTCTCGTCCTCGTAGGGGATGCCGGCCGCCTCCAGGTCGAAGCGTAGCCAGCGGGTCGCCTTGTCCCGGAAGGCGCGCGGGAGGGCCAAGGCGCTCGCCTGCGGCATCCGTCCGGCCACGAAGGCGAGGAGCTCGCGCGCCGTCTCCACGCGCAGCGGGAGCGTCCTCTCGCGCCGGTTCTTGGCGGCCGCGGCCCGCACTGTCACCGTCGGGTTCTCGCCCGCGAGCCCTTCGAGGTCCCGCACGCGCAGGGTCGCGAGCTCGGCCACGCGCAGGCCGGTCTCGGCCGCGAGCTTGTACGTGAGGGCGCGCAGGGGCCCGGGGACCCCGCGGTGCTCGGGCCCCTCCGCGGCGGCGCGGATCAAGCGCGGGAGCTCGTCGTCGAAGGAGAGCGCCCGCCGCTCGCGGCGCGGATCGGTCTTGGCGTTGAGCGGGCGGAGCGTCACGAAGGGATCGCTCGTCGCGAGCCCGTGCTCCGCGGCCCAGCGGGTGAACCCCTTGCACGCCGCGAGGACATGGTTCGAGCTCTTGGCCGAGAGCCCCCGCGCGCGCTCGCCGTGCAGGTGCTTTGCGAGGCGCCCCGCGTCGAGCTCGCTCCATGCGTTGAACCCGCAGGCGAGAAAGGCGCGGCGCGCGCGCCTCGCGATGTGCTGAACGTGCTTCTCGGTCCGGCCCGCGGCGCGCACGCCCTCCTCGAAGCGATCCAGGAGCTCGGAGAGCGAGAGGGTCCCCGCGAAGGTGCGCGCGTCGAGCACCCCCCAGCGCGCGAGACGCTCGCGCGTGCGCGCAGGCAGCCCCTCGAGCCAGCGCGCGAGCTCGCGGTCCGGCCCCTCGCCGGCCGCGCGGAGCATGGCGAGCCGCTCGACCTTGCGCCCCAGCTCCTCGCTCGCGCCCTTGTCCGTGAAGGCCGGCAGGCGCCGGACCCGCTCGCCCTGGCGGAACTCCACGTACCACTTGCGCGCCGTCCGCTTTCCGCCGCGGCGGCCGGTGTAGGTCGCTCGGAAGACTCTCATCGGTTTGCTCCGTTGTCGCGCCCGTCGAGCGAGCGCGGGATCCATACCTCGCACAAGTAGCGCAGCGCGAGCCCCGAGGGCCTGCGCGCTCCGCTCTCCCAGCCCGCGAGCACGGGTTGGGTGATCCCGAGCTCCGCGGCGGCTCGCGCCTGCGTCACTCCGCGCGCGGCACGGGCGGCCCGCAGCGCCTCGGCGATCTTCCCGCGCGGCCCGCGCTTGGTGCGCGGCCGGCCGACCTTGGGCGTATCCATGTCGCGGATTATCGCATGGGGGATTGGCCGGCGCAAGGGTTCACCGGGCGGGCCTGCCGCGGGCCGGCGCGGGAGGGCTCGCGGCCGGCGGAAAGGGGGCGCGCCGCGGGCCTGGGCCGGAGCCCCGCGGGCGTCATGCGTTCGGCTCGGCCCTCGTGGCCCCCCCCTCGGGGTCCAGGCGGGTCGGGCGCTGCTCGGCTACGCGCCCGGGATCGGGGCCGGGTTCGACCGACGGCGCTTTGGGTTCCGCCCGGGAACTCAATCGCCCGCGGCAGGCGGGCCGGCGGGAACGGCCTCCACTCCGCGGAGAGCCTCATCCGGGGTCCCCCCACTCCGACGCCGGCAGCCCGAAGAGGAGGAGCTCGCCAGGCGCCGCCCCCTCCGCCCGGATCGCGGCCCGCTCCACCCGGTCCTCGGCGAGCTCCTCGGGGGTCCCGCCGGCGGCATCGAGGGCCGCCCCCTCCGCCGCTAGCTCGGGGCCCGGGCCCGGCTCCGGCTCCGTGTCCCCGGCTGTGCTTCCTGGACACGGCGGCGCGGCGACGGCGACGAAACCCACGCTCCCGGATACGCCAGGGGGGGTTTCGTCGCCGTCGCCACCGTCAGCGGTGCGGCGCGCGCCTTCCGGCCTAATGAGCCGATAGCGGCGGGTCGGCCGCCCGCCCGTCCCGTCGGGGGCCGGCCACAGCCCCTCGAGCTCGCCCAGCCCGACGAGCTCCTCGAGCGCGGCCCGGGCGGCCTCCGGCGCCCCCCGGAACCGTCGCGGGCCCCTCGTGACTTCGCGGACCGTCGCGCCGTCCGCGCCGTGCCGCTCGACCCATTCGAGGAGCGTCCGCCGCTCGCGGTCCGCGGTGCTCTCGGCCCCGAGCTTCGCGAGCCGCTCGCCGTGGGCCAGGAAGTAGCGGGTCCACACAATCGCGCGCGCCGCGTCAAGGCGGCGGACGGCGCGTGCTGCCGGGTCGCGCATGAGGCAGAGAACCCCCGCCAGCCGCAAGATGCGGCCGCGAGCGTGCCCGAGCACGCCGGCCCTCTCGTCGTCCGCGCTCGCGTACAGGGCCTCGAGGTGCTCGAGCTCCTCCGCCCACAAGGTCTCCGCCTCGGGCTCGAGCCGGAGGTAGCTCGGCCGAGGCGTGCCGTTCTCGTCGAGCTCCAGCGGCAGGCCGAACAGTGCCTCGAGCGTCTGCGTGAACACCGCGAGAACCTCCGGTCCCGGCTCCGGCGGGGGCGTCATGTAGCGCCGCTCGCCCTGAAGGGCGCGCGGCTCGTGCACGGGCAGACGCGCCGCGAACCCCGAGATCTTATCCTCGGGCGCGAAGAGGGCCCGCAAGACGCCAGGTTGCACGTCGAAGTCGAGCGCGACGAACGGGAGGCGCAGCCGCCGGAGCGGCGAGGCGTTGCTCCTGGCGCGATGCGCCTCGATGGGCCCGGAGTCCATGAGCCTGCGGAGGCGCGCCGCATCGAGAGAGCGCCGACCTTCGCCGTAGCCGCCGAGCATTCCGACGACCTCGTGCGCTTCGTCGGTAGACCACAGCACCCCGCGCGGCGAGTCTCTCAACGTCTCGATGAGACCTTCAAGGTTCGCCTCGCTGAGGCAGTACGTCACGCGCGGTCCGCCCAGCGGCGAGGGCGGCGGCGGCTCGGGTCGCGGGCCGGCGGCCTCGCGCCCCTTCGCGCTCTTGCGCGCGGCTCGCCACTCGTCGAGCTCGTCGGCGTAGGCCTGGACTTCGCGCGCGGCCTGCTCGCGCCTCGCGACGATCTTGTCCTCGATGGCCGCCGTCGCGCGGCGCAGGTAGCTTCGGATCACGCTCTTCCCGCTACCGGCCGGGAGGCTGGTCACGAAGTGCACCGACACGGGCACACGGAGCCCGCGCACCTCGACCCAACGCGTGTTCCCGATCGCGGCGCTCGTGTGCGCGAGCATGCACGTGGCGACGGCCTCGGGGGCAATCTGGATCCAGCACGCGACCGCGTTACAGGCGCTCGCGAGCGCGGGCGGCAGCGCCGCCTCGAGGTCGAGGACCGGAACCGGGGGCTGGAGCCCCGTGGCGCCGTCGGCGCCCGCGTCGCGGCAAGTCACGGCCGGCCCTCGCGCCGCGCGCCGGCCATCGTGGCGATGCACACGCGGAGAAACGCCGGGTTGCCGCCGGCGCGCAAGAGCCGGCAGAGCTCCGCCGCGGCGCGAGTCCCGGCGCGGCTGTGCGGGATGCTCGCGTGAACGTCGCGCGGCTCACAGCGGGCGCCGCGCCGCACGCGGGAGGTTATCGCGCGCCAGATAATAGCGCGGTCTGGATCCGCAAACGGCTCCTCGCCGAGCTCGTCGGTGACGGCCTTGACGATCTCGCGCGCGCGCTCGGGGAACATGAGCACGCTCCCGAGTAGCTCGCGCTCCGCTTCGTCGCGGCTCCAAACGTAGACGAGCCCCTCGGCCGGCCCGCGGGAAGCGCTCACGGGCGCGCCCCCCGCTCGGCGCGGCGCTGGAGCTCGCCGAGGAAGGCTTCGACCGCGGCGCGGGTCCAGCGCGGCGCCCGCGAGCCGCCCAAGTGAATCGGCACCGGGAGCACGCCGCGCGCGCGCAGCCGGTCGAGCTCGCGGACCGAGATCCCGAGCACCCGCGCGAGCTGCCGGCGGTCAAGGAGCAGCGCGCCCTCGACTCCGGGCGCGCCGTCGCCGAGAATGTTGTTCCCCCGTCGCGCCCCGTCTCCCGCTTCGCCGCGGGGGCGGGGTCGCGCACTACTGGGAGCCCGCGGCATCGCGCACCTCTTCGCGCGCGGGGCGCAGGCCGGGAGTCTCGCCAGCGGCGCGGCGCCGGAGCTCGCGCTCGATGAGCGCAGCATCAAACAGGTAGCGGTCACCGGCGCGGAGGCACGGGAGCCTGCCGGCGGCCGCCTCGTCGAGCAGCCAGCCGGCCGGCGCACCTGTGCGGCGCGCGAGCTCGAGGGGGCCGAGAAGTGCAGGTTTGGGAGCTGACATGCCCCCGTTGTGCCCCACGAGCGCCCACCGGCAGCGGGCACTTCGCGCTCACTTCCGAGCAGCGAGCCCTTCCGCGTCTAGGTCTAGGAGAAAAGCATCCCGTCGCGTTGCGAAGGTGGGATCCGTGAGCCGCGCGCGTGTCTTTCGATTGGCCAGCCCCTCTCTTGCATACGCTTGAGCGCACGGCCGATCGAGCTCTCGTCCACCACCGGGACGCCGAAGCGGCTCTGGATCCTCTGCGCGATGTCGTGGCGTGTGAGAAGGCCCGCACCGTCATCGGCCAACAACACGGCCAAGATGCGCTCCTCGAGATCGGAAACGAGCACGGGAAAAGGCTTGGCCGCTGTGCCATTCATGCTGCGGAGCCCAAGCCACTCGAGGAGTTCTTTCCGCCACCGATCCTCACGCGCGAGGCGCTGTCGCTCGAGGAACTCACGCTCGAGACGCACGCGCCGCGAGTGATCGCGGAGCACGGCCCGTTCGCGGAGCACGGCATCGGTGAACGCGCGCCGGGAACCCTTCATCATGTCAGCCTCCCCCCTTGGCGGGGGCCGCGCGCCCGGCTAGGGTTGCCGTGCCGGGGCTGCGTCAGTCAGGTTTTCGGTCCGCGCCCCGGTCGCGTCGGCCGCCGCAAGCTTCTCCGCTTGGCGGCCGTGCGCGCTTTTTTCGGGCGCGGCCCCGGCCTTGGTGCCGAGGCAGATCCCAGTCTAGCGCGCAGCCCCGCGAGGTCGAAGTCCCCGGGGCGCCCGCGGTCCAAGAGCGCGGGGGGGTCGTCCGAGCTGGGCGCCCCATCGCGTCGCGAGCGGGATGCCGCGGGAGTTGCTACCTTCGTGGGCACCACGTAGGGAGGCAATCATGTCTAGCATCAACGTCCGCTCCGCCCTCGCTGGCGCGCTAGGTCTCGTTCTCGTCGTCCTCGCTCTCGGTGCCGCGCAGATCAGGATAAGCCCGCCGCTGGAAGCGACACATCCCAGCGACGGGAGAACCTGGCCACCTCGGCCGGAGGACTTCTTCTTCTGGAACAACCGGAACGAGCAAGTCCCCCCCGTAGCGCCCGCGTCAAGGGTCGTCATCTACCAGGTGCCCTTGGGCAAGCGACTCGTCCTGCAAGCGACGACCGACTTCGGCGCGTTCGCAATGTACGAGGATCTGGCCGGGATTCTCACCTACATGGACCTGCTGTATGGGGACAAGTCGTTTCCCACTGCCAACGAGTGGAGCGGTTGGGTCTTCGACCCCGGCTCCTCCGTGGTTCTGGAGAACGTGAGCTCGACCGCTACGCGGTCCATCGGTGACGCCGGACTCTACGGCTACTTCGTCAACGGCTAGCGAAGCCGCAGCCGGCCACGGAGTCGAGCGCCCGTGTCACGTCCTCGAGGATGGCCGCGGCAACGCGCGGCGAGCAGTGGCTGCGCACTATTTCGGCGAGTGCCCGGCCGAGCTCGACGGCGTCGCGCCGGGTGATCGTGTCCTCCTCGCGGAGGTCGAGGGCCTCGGGCTTTCCGAGCGCCCGGTCGAGGAGCTCGCGGACGGCCGCCGGGTCGCCCGTCTGCGCCCTCAGCGCGAGCGCGCGGACGGCGGCCTCGATGTCCTCCGGCTCGATCGCGCGCAGGAGGGCCGCGCGCAGGCGGGCCACGCGGCGTGCCAGGGGGTTTCCGCGGGCGATGCGGTTCCCCTGGGCGAAGCGTCCGCGGGCGTCCCGGCCGTTCGCGGCCGCGGCGTCGCCACCGTCACCAACGGGGTCTAACGGTCCGGCCATCGGGGCGAGATCCCGGGGCCGTGGGGCGGCCGGGCGATGCGTCGGAGCTCGCCCAGAAGCTGGAGGGCGTCCCCGAGCTCGGGGGCGTCGGCCGCGGCGTCGGCAGCGTTGGCGAGCCGCCGGAGCTCGCCCAGGAGCTCGACCTTGAGCCCCGCCCGGACGGCGAGCTCGGCCGCCTGGACGAGGAACTCGGCGAACGGGGCCCGCCTGCTCGCGAGTGCTTCGAGGGAGGGGCGCCTCACGTCCTCGCGCTCCCCTCCGCCAGCTCGGCCAGGCTCCGCCGCACGCCCGCCGAGAGGCCCGGCCAGGCCGCGAGGAGCCGCGCGAGGTCGGGGTCCTCGGGGGCGTCGCCGGGGGCGGTCTCGGTGCCCGCGAACGGGGCGGAAACGCCAAGCTGGACGCCAAGACGCTCCCGGGCGCCGTCCGCCCGGGCGCCGGAAACCGGCCCTGGCGGGGTCGTGGGGGGCGATTCCGGGGGGGTGGCTCCTTGGAGCGGGACGCGGGTTCGACTCCCGCCGCCTCCACCAATCTCGACCCGCGTCCTCGGCCCCCGTAGCGTGTTCGTCGTCGGCGGCCTCGGGTAAGCTCCTGCTGCACCACTGCGCTTCGCGGGCCGACATGGCTCGGGGAGGCGCCGGAGCCTCCGCATGGCCCGAGGAGCAACCGTCCGATCGTCGAGTCGCGCCCGCCCGACCGACCGTTCGGCCGGAGCCCCGGGAGAGCTCGCTGGCGGCGCTGATGCAGGACGAGCTCCAGCCGCGCGTCGAGGCGCGACGCCATTCGGCGCGCTCGCGGCGTCCCCCGCAGACCGCCGCCCGGATCACGATTCCTCGACATGACGGCAAGGTCGCCTGCGCGGGCGGCCTGGACGCGGACGGTGCTCCGGAGGTCTTCGTCGCGCGCTGATATGGAGGCAGGCGCGGGCGAGGGAGCCCGGCTGCGCGCCGCGCCAATGTCTTCGCCGGGCAGTAGCCCTGACGGGTCCGGCTCGCCTCGCTCACGTCCACACGCCCGGGTGCACCCGCCGCACCCGCGAGAGCGAGCGCGCGGAGCACCGAACCACTCATGAAGCCGACGAACGCGGCGTCTTGTCAAGCCTCTTTTCGGGTCGTCTCGCGACGCGCGAGCGTGCGAGAGCATGCGCGCGTCCCTTCCGCAGCGTTGCGCGCGCCGGTACCATGGTCGGCTCGAGTCGGCGCCGACAGTCGATTTCGGTAAGGGCCGCCCCGCGCGGCCCGGCGAGCTGCCAGGCGCCGGACTGGGTCGATGAAGGACGGGAGCATCCGCATCCGTGGCGCGCGCCAGAACAACCTCGCTGGCGTGGACGTGGAGCTGCCCCGGGGAGCGCTGATCGCGATCACCGGGGTCTCGGGGTCAGGGAAGTCCTCGCTGGCCTTCGACACGCTGTTCCGCGAGGGCCAGCGGCGTTTCCTCGAGACGCTCTCGGCGTACGCGCGGCAGTTCCTGGGCCAGATGCAGAAGCCCGAGGTCGACTCGATCGAGGGCCTCTCGCCGGCGATCGCGGTCGACCAGAAGACCATCGCGCGCGGAAGCCGCTCGACGGTTGGGACGCTGACCGAGATCGTCGATCACCTGCGCGTCCTGTTCGCCCGCGCGGGCCAGGCCCACTGCCCCGAGTGCGACCTGCCGATCGAGTCGCGCACGCCCGAGGCCGTGGTGCAGGAGATCCTGCGCGACTTCGCGGGGCGCAAGGTGCAGCTCCTGGCCCCCCTGGTGCGGGACCGCAAGGGCCAGCACCGGGCGCTGCTCGAGGACCTGCGCAAGAAGGGCTTCGTGCGCGCGCGCGTCGACGGCGAGGTGGCGCGCCTCGAGGAGGTCCCCGAGCTGGCGCGCTACGAGCGCCACACGGTCGAGGTCGTCGTCGACCGCCTGCGGCCCGACCCGGCCCAGGCCGGGCGCCTGCGCGAGGCGGTCGAGCAGGCCCTCGAGCTGGGGGAAGGCGACCTCGTGGTCCTCGATTCCGGGGACGAGCGACGGCTCTCGACGCAGCGCACCTGCCCGGGTTGCAGCGCGGAGACCCCGCCCCTCGAGCCGCGGCTCTTCTCGTTCAACTCGCCGCACGGCGCCTGCCCGAGGTGCGGCGGGCTCGGGGAGCTGCGGGCGCCGACCGAGGCCGCGGTCGTGCGCGACGCTGGGCTCTCGATCCGCGCGGGCGCGCTGGCCGTCACGCGCGCGAGCGGCGGCGCCCTGCTCTTCCCGCGCGTCGGCTTCCGCTTCCTCGAGAGCCTGGGCCGCGCCAAGGGCTTCGACCTCGACACGCCCTGGCGCGAGCTCTCGAGCGCGGCGCGCCGGGTCGTGCTGTACGGCGCGGGCGCGGAGCGCTTCACCGACGAGGCCAGCTGGAACGGCGCGCGCTTCAAGGGCTCGGTCAGCTGGAAACGCCGCTACCGTGGAGTGATCCCGGCGCTCGAGCGAGCCTGGAAGCGCGGCCAGCACAAGCGCCTGGTCGAGCGCTACCTCGCGCAGGCGCCCTGCCCCGAGTGCGAGGGCTCGCGCCTGCGCGCCGCGGCGCGCGCCGTCCGTCTCGCCGGGCTGGGCCTCGCCGACCTGACGCGCCTCCCGATCTCCGAGCTCGTCCCGCGGCTCCAAGGCCTGGAGCTCGGGGAACGCCAGCGCCGGATCGCGCGCGACCTCCTGGCCGAGATCGCGCGGCGCGCGGACTTCCTCCTGCGGGTGGGCCTCGGCTACCTCTCGCTCGAGCGCGGCGCCGACAGCCTGTCCGGCGGCGAAGCCCAGCGCATCCGCCTCGCCGCGCAGCTCGGGGCCGGGCTGCAAGGCGTGCTCTACGTCCTCGACGAGCCGTCGATCGGCCTGCACGCGCGCGACCACGAGCGCCTGCTCGAGGCCCTCGCGCAGCTGCGCGACGCGGGCAACACCGTCGTCGTCGTCGAGCACGACGAGGCGACGCTGCGCCGGGCCGACTGGATCGTCGACGTCGGGCCCGGCGCGGGCCGGCACGGGGGCGAGGTCGTGGCGTACGGCCCGCCGCGCGAGGTGGCGCGGGCGGACACGCCGACCGGGCGCCTCCTGCGCGGCGAGATCGCCATGCCGGCGCCGGAGCGGCGCCGGGCGGGCAACGGCGCTTCCCTGCAGGTCGTCGGGGCGCGCGCGTTCAACCTGAAGGAGCTCGACGTCGCGCTGCCGCTCGGCACGCTCACGGCCGTCACGGGGGTGAGCGGCTCGGGCAAGTCGACGCTCGTCGACCGCACGCTGCGGCGCGCGATCCTGCGCCACCTCGGGCGCGAGACCGCCGACCCGGGCGAGCACGACGCGCTCGTGGGCCTGGACGGCCTCGACGACCTCGTCTCGATCGACGCCTCGCCGATCGGCCGCACCACGCGCTCCAACCCCGCGACCTACACCAAGGTCCTGGGGCCGATCCGCGACCTCTTCGCGCTGCTGCCCGAGGCTCAGATGCGCGGGTACACGAAGTCGCGCTTCTCGTTCAACGTGGCCGGGGGCCGCTGCGAGGCCTGCCAGGGCGGGGGGGCGCGTTACGTCGAGCTGCAGTTCCTGGCGCCCGTGACGGTGCCCTGCGAGGAGTGCGGCGGCCACCGCTTCCAGGCCGAGACGCTCGACGTGCGCTACGCCGGCCATTCGATCGCCGACGTCCTCGCGCTGACGGCGAGCGACGCGCTCGAGCTCTTCTGCGACCACCCGAAGATCCGCCGGCCGCTCGAGCTGATGGTCGAGATCGGGCTCGGGTACCTGACGCTCGGGCAGCCCTCGACGACCCTCTCGGGGGGCGAGGCGCAGCGCATCAAGCTCGTCACGCACCTCGCCAAGCGCGCGCGCGGGCACACCCTGTACATCCTGGACGAGCCGACGACCGGGCTGCACCAGGAGGACGTCGGGCGCCTGGTCGCCGCTCTGCAGCGCCTGGTCGACCTGGGCCACACGGTCGTCGTCGTCGAGCACAACCTGGACGTGATCTGGGCCGCCGACCACGTGGTCGACCTGGGGCCCGAGGGCGGGGCGGGCGGCGGGCGGCTGGTCGTCGCGGGGACTCCGGAGGAAGTGCTGCGCGCGCCGGCGTCGCACACCGGCGCCGCGCTGCGCGCGCACGCCGAGAGCCGCGGCCGCCCGCTCGCGGCCCGCAAGCTGCGCCGCAGCACGCGCGAGTCGCGCGCGCTCATCGTCGAGGGCGCGAGCACGCACAACCTGAACCACGTCTCGCTCTCGATCCCGCGCGACACGCTCACCGTCATCACGGGGCCGTCGGGGTCCGGCAAGAGCTCGCTCGCCCTCGACACGATCCACACCGAGGGCCGCAGGCGCTTCGTCGAATCGCTCTCGACGTACGCGCGCCAGTTCCTGGGCACGAAGGACCGTCCGCCCTTCGAGCGCATGGAGGGGCTCGGGCCGTCGGTGGCCGTCGAGGCGCGCACGGTCAGCGGGCACCCGCGCTCGACCGTCGCGACGACGACCGAGATCCACGACCACGTGCGCGTGCTCTGGGCCCGCGCCGGCGTTCCGCACTGCCCCGAGCACGGCAAGCCGCTCGAGATCAGCGATGCTTCCCGGGCGACGCGCACGCTGCTGCGGGCCCTCGCGGGGGAGCCGGGCTGGATCGTGGCCCCGGTGTTCGGCCACGGCGCGCCCGTCCCGGCGGACCTCGAGCGCGAGGCCCTGCGCCTGCGCCCGGGCTGGTCGAGCGCGGGCTTCGTGCGCGCCCTCGTCGACGGCCGCGAGCAGCGCCTCGAGGAGCTGCGCGGACTCTCGGGCGCCGCGAGCGTCGACCTCGTCGTCGACCGGCTGGTGTTCGGCCCGGACAAGCGCGCGCGCATCGCCGAGGCGGTGGAGCAGGCCGCGGCGTTGGCGCACGGCCGCGTGAGCGCGGTCGCGAAGTCGGGCGAGCGCATCGAGCTCTCGACGCTCGGCACCTGCACGGAGTGCGGCTTCCGGCTCGAGACCCGGCTGGAGCCGCGGCACTTCTCGTTCAACACGCACGTCGGAGCTTGCGAGGCCTGCGACGGCCTCGGCAGCCGGGTGCAGTGCGCCGAGGAGCTGCTCGTCGCCGATCCGACGGCGCCGCTGACCGACGGCGCCATCGCGGGCAAGCTCGGGCGCTACCTGACGAAGGGCAAGGGCTACTACGAGATGCTCCTGCGCGCCGTGGCGCGCGCCCACCGCATCGACGTCGAGCGCCCCTTCGGGGAGCTCGGCGAGCGCGAGCGCGCGCTGCTGCTCCACGGCGAGGGTGCGCGCGCGAGCTACACGGTGCGCCTCGAGCGCACGACGACCAACACCGAGATCAGCGAGGAGTTCACGGGGGCCTGGCCCGGCCTCTGCGGGCAGGTCGACGCCTGGTACAAGAAGACCGACGACCCCGAGTGGGCGGGCATCCTCGAGCGCGTGATGCGCCGCCGGAGTTGCCCGGAGTGCGGCGGCGAGCGGCTCAAGGCGGCCTACCGCCACGTCCGCGTGGGCGGCAAGCGGCCGGCCGAGCTCCTGGCGGCCAGCGTCGCCGACGCGCACGCCTGGCTCTCGAAGCTGCGCCTGCGCGCCGCCGTGCGCGAGGCCGTGCAGCCGGTCGTCCTCGAGGTGCTCTCGCGGCTCTCGCTGCTCGAGCGCGTGGGCCTGGGGTACCTGACGCTCGACCGCCCGACGGCGACGCTCTCGGGCGGCGAGGCGCGGCGCGTGCGGCTCTCGGCCAGCCTCGGCTCGCACCTCGTCGGCGTGTGCTACGTGCTGGACGAGCCGACCGTCGGCTTGCACCCGCAGGACGTCGATCGCCTGACCGACGCGCTGTGCGACCTGCGCGACCGCGGCAACACGGTGCTCGTGGTCGAGCACGACGGGACGCTGATGCGGCGCGCGGACTGGCTGGTCGACATGGGACCGGGCGCGGGGCACCTCGGGGGCAACGTGGTCGCGAGCGGGACGCCGGCGCAGGTCCGCGAGCACCCCACCTCGTCGACGGCGGCGTACCTGCGCGGCGAGCTGCGGCTCGCCCGGGCCGCCGCCGAGGGCGCGCCCGGGCCTGCCGCGAACGGCCGCCCCCGCTCCGACCGGTCGCACGGGTCGGTTCGGGTGCAGCGGGCCGCGGCGCGCGAGGAGATCCGGCTGCGCGGCGCGTGCACCAACAACCTGCGCGGGGTCGACCTCGAGCTCGCGTTCGGCGAGCTGACGGGGATCTGCGGGCCTTCGGGCTCGGGCAAGTCGACGTTGATCCTCGACACCCTGGTGCCCGCGCTGCGCGGCGAAGCGCCCGCCGGGCGCTGGCGCGAGCTGCGCCGCCCGGCGGGCCGCACGCGCACGGTGGTCGTCGACGCGAGCGCGCTCGGGCGCACGCCGCACAGCGTGCCCGCGACGTACACGGGCCTGTTCGGGCCGCTGCGCGAGCTCTTCGCGCGCACGCCCGACGCCCGCATGCGCGGCTTCGGGCCGGCGCGCTTCTCCTTCAACAGCACCAGGGGCCGCTGCCCGGCCTGCGAGGGCCGCGGCGCGACGCTGGTCGAGATGCAGTTCCTCGCCGACATCTGGCTGACCTGCGAGGAGTGCGACGGGCGGCGCTACATGCCCGAGGTCCTCGAGGTGCGCTTCCGCGGGCGCTCGATCGCCGACGTGCTCGAGATGGGCGTCGAGGAGGCGCTCGAGTTCTTCGCCCACCAGCCGAAGATCGCGCGCGTCCTCGAGACGCTGCGCGACGTCGGGCTCGGCTACCTCAAGCTCGGGCAGAGCTCGACGACGCTGTCGGGCGGCGAGGCGCAGCGCGTCAAGCTGGCGGCGGAGCTCTCGGACACGGGCGCCGACCCGGGCGTGATCGTGCTCGACGAGCCGAGCACGGGGCTGTCGGCGAGCGACGCCGTGTTCCTCGCGCGCGTACTCTCGCGCCTGGCGAGCCACGGGCACGCGGTCGTGCTGATCGAGCACCACACCGAGCTGCTCGGGATCTGCGACCGGCTGATCGAGCTCGGGCCGGGCGGGGGCGACGCGGGCGGTCGCCGCATCGCGAGCGGGACTCCCGAGGAGCTGGCCCGCGACCCGGCATCGGTCACGGGGCCCTGGCTCGCGCGGGAGTGGAGCGCTGCGGACGGACCTCGGTCGCGGCGCGGGTCGCGCCGCCGCCGCACCGAGGCGGGGGGGGTCGGTGGGGGCGCCGGCGTCGGGGGAGGCTCGCGCTGATGCGGCCGGACGACCCGCTGATCGTGCAAAGCGACCGCACGCTCATGCTGCACACCGTGCGCGCCCTCGTCGACGCCGACGGCTACCCGATCAAGGACGAGAACGGCGACCCGGGCACCGAGGAGCACCCGCGCTTCGCCGCGGCGCGCGACGCGCTGTGCGCCTTCGCCGAGCTCGAGAAGAGCCCCGACTACCTGCACACCTATCGCGTCACGCCGGTCTCGGTGTGGAACGCCGCGGCGCTCGGGCTCGACGCCGACCACATCCAGAGCGTCCTGGAGGAGTTCTCGTGCGTGCCGATCCCGGCGGGCGTCCTGCACGAGATCCGCGCCTGGATGGAGCGCTACGGCCTCCTGCGCATCGAGCGCGAGGGCGAGCGCTTCGAGCTCGTCTCGGAGGACCCGCACGCGCTGGCCGACGTCCTGGGTCACGACGCGGTCCGGCGGCACTGCGAAGCCGACGCCGGCGGGCGGGTCTGGGTCTCGGCGCTGCAGCGCGGCTCGATCAAGCAGGCGCTGATCCGCATCGGCTACCCGGTCGACGACCGCGGCGGGTACGTCGACGGGGACCCGCTCGAGGTCAGGCTGCGCGAGACCACGCTCGGCGGCGAGCCGTTCCGGCTGCGGGCGTACCAGGAGGGCGCCGCGCGCGCCTTCTACGCCGGCGGGACCGTCGCCGGGGGCAGCGGCGTGATCGTCCTGCCCTGCGGCGCGGGGAAGACGGTCGTCGGCATGGGCGTGATGCAGCTGGTCGCGACCAAGACGCTGATCTTGACGACGAACACGGTCGCCGTGAGGCAGTGGCGCGAGGAGCTCCTGGACAAGACCGAGCTCACCCCCGACCAGGTCGGGGAGTACACCGGCGAGCAGAAGAACGTCGCGCCCGTGACGATCACGACCTATCAGATGCTCACGTGGCGCCGGACGCGGACGGACGACTTCGAGCACTTCAGCATCTTCTCGCGCGAGAACTGGGGCCTGGTGATCTATGACGAGGTGCACCTCCTGCCGGCGCCGATCTTCCGCGTCACCGCCGACCTACAGGCGCGCCGGCGCCTGGGACTGACCGCCACGCTCGTGCGCGAGGACGGCAAGGAGGACGAGGTCTTCTGCCTGATCGGGCCCAAGCGCTACGACGTGCCCTGGAAGGTCCTCGAGACGCAGGGTTTCATCGCCGCCGCCTCCTGCGTCGAGGTGCGGGTCCCGCTCGAGGGCGCCCTGCGCTCGCAGTACGCGGCCGCCAGCCCGCGCTCGAAGTTCCGCATCGCTTCCGAGAACCCGGCCAAGGTCGAGGCCATCGAGCGCATCCTCGCGCGGCACGCGGGCGGGCGCATCCTCGTGATCGGGCAGTATCTCGAGCAGCTGACTGCGCTCGCGCGGCACCTGCGCGCCCCGCTCATCACCGGCCGCACCCCGAACTCGGAGCGCGAACGGCTGTACGACGCCTTCCGCGGCGGCAGGGAGCGGCTGCTCGTCGTATCGAAGGTCGGGAACTTCGCCATCGACCTGCCCGACGCCAACGTCGCCATCCAGATCTCGGGGACGTTCGGCTCGCGCCAGGAGGAGGCGCAGCGCCTGGGCCGCATCCTGCGGCCCAAGTCCGACGGCTCGGCCGCGGTCTTCTACTCGGTGGTGACGCTGGGCTCGCGCGACCAGGAGTTCGCCGAGAAGCGCCAACTATTCCTCACCGAGCAGGGCTACACCTACGAGATCATGGAAGCCGCGGGCCTCGAGGTCCCGGTCGAACCAGGAGCGACAACGTGACGGCATCGGACGCGAACGGGCGACGGGAGCAGAGCGAGCGGGATGCTCGACGAGGAGCTGGTGCGGACGGCGGCGGGGCCAACGGGCAGCCGCACGCCAGCGACGCCGTGAGCGCGCTCTCGAAGTCGGACTTGATCGAGCTCTACCGCTTCTGGTCGGGCGAGGCCGGGGCGAGCGTCCCCAAGGACCAGGCGTCGCTGCGCTGCCAGGTGCTCGGGTGGATGGCCGAGCCCGAGCGCGTCGCCGAGCGCATGCGGGAGCTGGGCCGCCGGCTCGGCGCCATCCTCGAGGTGGCGCTCGGCGCCCCGCGCTACGAGTGCACCCTCGCCGACCTCAACGCCGCCAAGCCCCTCGCGTACCTCTCGATCTACGACCTCGAGGCCGGGCTCTCGGTGCTCGTGCGGCGCGGCCTGCTCGTGCCCGGCGAGGTGAACGGCCACGCCGGCGCGCGGCGCTACCGCGTACCCGCCGACCTGGGCGACGTCGTCCTGCGCAAACGGCGCGCCCAGCGGCGCGGGATCTTCGACACGTTCACGCTGCGCGGGTTCCTCGACCGCCAGTACGCCGATCCCGCGCGGACGGTGCGCTTCTCGTCCAACCGAGTCCGCGAGCTCTACAAGATGTACGCGAACGAGCCGGCGGCGGTCGCGCGCATCGAGCGGCTGCCCGAGGGGCTGCGCGACCTGGTCCAGAAAGTGGTGCTCGAGTTCGGCGGCCTCCTGCCGCGCTCGCTCTTCGACCGCATGGAGACCGAGCTGCCGCACTGGAACGGCCGGCGCTGGGGCCGGATCCTCGAGGACTCCCTGGTCGGCACGGTCGGGCGGCTCGAGCTCGGACGCTACGGCATCCACCACAACGACGAGTCGCTGATCGTGTTCAACGAGGTCGCGCTGGCCTGGCTGCGGCGCGTGGCCGTCCCGGGCGACCCCGACGCGCCGCACGAGGAGGCGTCGCTGGGCGTCGACCTCGTGTCGAACATCTCGCGCTTCCTCGGCTTCATCCTGGACCACAGCGTGCGCTACACGGTGCGCGGAGAGATCTTCAAGACGACCGAGAAGCGCATCCAGCAGGACCTGATCCCGAACCCGGGCCGCGAGCTCCAGCGCGCCGACGTGCTGAACTTCATCTTCCGCTTCGCACGGAACACGGGGCTGATCGAGTCGACCGGAGAACGCACCTTCGCGCTGACCCGCCCGGGCCGCGACTGGGAGCCGCAGGCCCTCGACGCCAAGCTGCGCGCGCTGCTCGACTACATGGTCGAGGAGCGCGAGGTCGGCGGCGAGTATTACCACCACGTGCGCATGCGGCGCATCTTCCTGCGGCTCGTCAAGCGCGTCGAGCCGAACGTCTGGTACGACATCATGTACCTGCCGTTCCTCTCGCGGAACCAGTACCTCTGCGGGCTGGACGACGCTCTGACCGCGGACGACTACTTCCAGAATCGTGGATCGCGGTTCGCTCCGATGGAGGACCTGCAGCGCATGGCCTGGAACCTGGTCGTGTGGGTGCGCAAGCGCCTCTACCTGCTGGGGATGGTCGACCTCGGCTACGACCGCGCGGGACACCCGGTGGCCGTCCGGCTGACGCGCATCGGGGCGCGCCTCCTGGGGCTGCCCGACGACGGAGGCGAGCGGCCCGTCATCGGCAACCTCGTCGTCACGCCGGACTTCGAGGTCGTGCTGTTCCCGAGCGGGGACGACGGGGAGCTGATCCACGATCTGGACCGCTTCTGCGAGCGGGAGAAGATGGGGCACCTCAAGCACTTCCGCGTCGCCGAGCGCACGGTGAAGCGCGCGCTCTCGGAGGGCATGAGCCTGGCGCGGATGGTCTCGACGCTGGAGTCGAACGCGCGCACGCCCGTCCCGCAGAACGTCCTCTACTCGATCAAGGGCTGGGCGCTGCAGGCGGGCCTCCTGTTCATGACGAAGAAGCTCCTCGTGCGCGGCGAGGATGCGGAGGCCCTGCAGCGCTTCGCCCACGATCCGGGCGTGCGCCCGCTCGTGCGGCGCGTGCTCGACGAACGGCACGTCCAGCTCAAGGAGGGCACGAGCGCCAAGCGCATGCACTCGCTCCTGCGCGACCTCGACTACCTGATCGAGCTCGAATGACCGCGCGCGCCGCGCCGCCCGAGCTCCTGGCGCTCTCCCCGGGGGACCTCTCGCCCGAGACGGCGGGGAGCTGGCTCGCGCGTGCGCGCGCGGCCGTCGGCGCGGGGCTCTCCGGGATCCTCTTGCGCGAGCCGGCGCTCGAGGACGGGCCGACGCTCCGGCTCGCGTGCGAGCTGCGCTCGGCGCTCGGCCGCGGCTCGCACTGGCTCGGCGTGCATGACCGCGTCCACGTGGCCCTCGCGGCCGGCGCGGACGCGGTGCACCTCGGCTTCCGCTCGCTCGAGCCGCGCGTGGTGCGCGCGCTCGTCGGCGAGCGCCTCGCCGTGGGGTTCTCGAGCCACGCGCCGGACGGACCGCAGGCCTGGGAAGGCGCCGACTACCTCTTCTTCGGACCCGTCTTCCGGACGCCGGCCAAGGCCGGGCTCGCCGAGCCCCTCGCGCCGACCGGGCTCGAAGGGCTCGCGGCGCGCGCCCGCGAAACCGCGCTTCCGCTGTGGGGCATCGGCGGCATCGACCCCGCGCGCGCCGCGCGCGTGATCGCTGCTGGAGCGCGCGGCGTGGCCGTCCGCGGCGGGATCTTCGCGGCCCCCGGGCGCCCGCCGGAGGAGGGTGCGCGCGCCTACCTCGAAGCGCTGCTCGCGTGAACCCCCGTCGTCTACAGGTCGGCTTGCGGCGCGCCTGCTACGCGCTCGCCGCCGCCGGGGTGCTGTACCTCTTCTGGCGCTACGACACGCAGTACCTGCCCGAAGAGCGGGCCACGCCGCTGCGGCGCTTCCCGGCGGGCTCGCGCCTGTTCGTCGACCGCCACCCGCCGGGCTACGCGCCCGGCGACGCGGTGATCTTCCGGGTCGTGGAAGAGGGCGCGCCGCGCCTCTACCTGGGGCTGGTCGAGTCCGTCGTTCCCGCGGGCGCCGCGCCGCGCGACGTGCGCGGCCTCTGCGTCGCGAGCGACGACCCGGCCTGGCCGGGGCCGGACTACGCGGGATTCGGGACGATCGATCGGGCGGATTGCCGGTCGCGGGTGCTGTTCGTGTGGCCCTGGTAGGGCCCGGCTAGCTAGGGCCCGGCTAGCTAGTTCAGCACCCCGGGGCTGGACACCGTGGGATGAAACTTCGCCAACTGGGGCCACCTGGCGACGGCACGGAGGTCGGCATTCGCATTGGTGTCGCGAACCCGTTAGCTAGTTTGGCCGGG
>Ga0302046_10000258_pt1 | contig 55801 bp, 44 predicted proteins | sample RVTome_11_FD_200261 | JGI IMG/M metagenome (GOLD analysis project Ga0302046, IMG submission 200261) | Soil microbial communities from uranium-contaminated site in the Upper Colorado River Basin, Wyoming, United States - RVT147D111 (version 2) ...
TGTCGCCGAGGTAGCTAGAGACGCCGACGCGGGGTTTGATGAAGAAGGTCTCGGCGGGTCGCAGGTCTTGCGCCTGGGCGGTGGAGGCGGTGGAGAGGAGCGTGCCGCACACGAACGCAAGTACCAGTAGCAGTCGCTTGCTCATGAGTATGTCCTCCGTGCTGAAAAAGCTTGACAAGGGATGATCCGCGTAGATGTTCAGGGAAAGGTGCAAGGCCCCCTACACGCAGCATCAGTCGCCCTGGGACGACGTGCCGTATCCAGGATAAGGCGTGCTCCTATAAAAAACCCCTCAAAGACAACGTGCCTGCCAAAGTAAACAACCTGATCGGTAAAGAGCAAAAAGCATGCTTCTAAATATGATCAGGAATTCATCGGTTTTTTGAGCAAGCGTTCTGGCAGGCGCAAAATACAAAGGCCGACCTTGATAATAAAACGATAGCTCCCGAAGCATCCCATTAAATCGAGGTGAAGATCGTCCCCATCTTGTTAAGGTTTCGCTTGCCGGAAGCGCGAAACCCTAGCCGGTGTTGCAGCGAGGCTGTCTACGGCGCTGTAGTTACTGCTGCTCGTATTGCCGGCGTTGTTGTTCGATGTAGGCATCGCGTCCCAAGAAAAAGCCTGCCCCGGCATACATCGAGACAGGCTTATAAAGCAGGAACACACCGACTTAGCCCAGGGAATTCACGCGCCGTTCCAACTGGCTCTTATAGTTTGCCGCTTTATTCTTGTGAATGATGCCCTTCGCCGCCAGGCGATCCAGGAAGGCCTTGATGGCTTGAAAAAGCAGACGGGCTTTTTCGGGGTCTTCTGCCTGTTGCAGTGATTTGATCATCGTGCGCATGCGGCTCCGATGATAGCGGTTTTGCGTGCGTCGCTTTGCATTCTGCCGAACGCGCTTGAGGGCTGATTTATGCTGAGGCATGGTCGTGTACGGATGGAGGAGGCAGCGAAGATTTCAACGATCAGTGTCGAAACAACCCTCCAATATAAGCCATCGTCGGGATGAGGTCAATTGAATCCGCGTTGAAGAGGGAATCGTCGCAGGGCCTGGGTACACTGCTCTGTGATAAGGGCAGGAACTCGCTGCGGCATTGTCTCGTTTCCGCGCCTACGCCTGCATCGCGCAGGCGCCCTCACGTTTCCCCGGTCCGATGTGGTCTTTTCTTGCCGAGCTGCTTCGCCGTGCTAACGAGGGGCCGTGCACCCTCATCGTCATGGACGATGACTACAAAGAGGCGCCGCGCCAGTATCAAATCCGACCGCGCCGGTTGTTTCTTCTGTTTGCAACGGCGGCCGTGGCGTTGACGGTAGTCCTGGTGAGCCTGATCGTGCTGACCCCCCTGCGTGATCTCATCCCCGGCTACGGGACAACCGCGCTGCGGGGCGACGCGCGCCTGGCCGCAACCCGTCTGGCTGCCCTGCAAGACTCGCTGGTGATCCAGCAGCAGTACATGGAGCAGCTCCGGCTTATCCTGACCGGACAGGTGGACACGACCCTCATGAGCCCTATAGATCCGGTCAGTGAAGGCATGACGGTGTCCGGCGAACTGGCCGAGGTCGTTGCCGATCCGCCTTCGGAGAACTGGGCCGATCATGAGCAGCCGGCGTTGCCGGTGGCCCGCATGCCCGTAGGCGAAGGCAGTCCTTTTCGCATCGCCTCGGCCGGAGAGCAGTATCTGTCCAGCCTACAACTGCCGGCACTCCCGCCGGTGAGTGGTTTTTTTACACGCGGCTTCGACGCCCACACCGGGCACTACGGGGTCGATATTGCCGTGGAGGAGGGCACGATGGTCCGCGCCATCGGCGACGGCTACGTGATCACGGCCGATTGGACGCAGGCCGGAGGGTATGCCATCGTCGTTCAGCACGCCGACGGGTATGTGTCCATCTATAAGCACAATGAGCGTCTGCTCAAGCGGCTCGGCGACCGGGTACGCTCGCGCGAGGCCGTGGCCGTCAGCGGCAACTCGGGGGAGTTCACGACGGGGCCGCATGTGCATTTTGAACTCTGGAACAACGGCCTTGCCCAGGACCCGCGTTCTTATCTCGTCGGCCTCTAGCACGGCAGGCCGAGCGCCCGTATCTTCCCGTCGCATCGCTACATGATTATTACATCCTGCCAATCCATTTTCGCAGTTGGATTTTGGATTTTAGACGCAAGATGGGTTCGCGCAAGGCGGTTCAGCATTTTAACCCCCACCGACGATGGCTCTTTTCGGAAATAGCACGGACAAAGACCCTTTCGGGGAACAGCCCATGGCCAAGCAAGAAAGCGCAGCAGCCCCTAACCAGATCAACATCATCGCGGAGGGGACGGTCTTCGAAGGCACCTTGCAGGCCGAGACGGATGTGCGGGTTAGCGGTCGCATCATCGGCAAGTTGAAGGTACAGGGGCGGGCCGTCGTGGCCCCGGAGGGTGCGGTGGAGGGCGAAGTATCGGCGACGAACGCCAACATAGCCGGGACCATCAAGGGCGACATGATCGTCCAGGAGCGCTTGATGCTCGGCAGCTCGGCCCGCGTGGAAGGGACCATCAAGACGACGCGGTTGATCGTTGAGGAAGGGGCTACCTTCAACGGAGAATGCCAGATGGGGCAACCGGGGCAGATTCGCAAGAAGGCCGGTATGCCGCAGGAGGCTACGCAGCCGCCCCGTGCCGAGGTGCCCCGTGAGGATCGGCCCGAAGCCGGTGCCAGCGGCGACAAACCCCGTCCCGTCTCCGGCTCCGGAGACAAGCTCTCTCCGAAATTCTAGGACGCCGCTGCCGTGCATCCTGGCACTTGCGGTACCCACCGCCCATGGAGAAACCTTCCAGGCGTCCTACGCGTCGCGCTGCCTCCGAGGGCTGGCAGAAGAGCTTTCAAGAAGCCTCGCCGTATCTCGGGTTAGGGATGCAACTGGCACTGACGATGGTTTTCTTCGTAGGGGGCGGTTATCTGCTGGATCGCTGGTTGGACACCGCCCCGTGGTTGCTCCTGGCAGGCGCGATCCTCGGCATGGTAGGTGTTTTCATCAACCTCTTCTTTCTCGTGCGCAAGCTCAGTCAAGAAGGCAAAAAAGCAGACAAGACCCGCGCGCCGGTAGAGCCTCCCGAGGACCCCCCCGCATCGGACGGCTGAACGCTCCGCTTTTCTTGGCCGGGCCCCGATGCTGGAAGGGGTTTTGTGGAGGGGGCTCATTCATTTAGAATTCATTGCGGTTTGCCCATCTACCCGGCTCTTTCTGCGTAGTTTAGCGTTTCACGACAGGTTTTCAACAGCCCGGAGATGTACGGCTTGGTGCTATCGGTGCTGAACGAACTCGCTTCAGCGTGGTGGTGGAGTGCCGGGCTGGGCATCGGGATAGGGTTGCTGTACGGCGCGGCCAGCTTTGTTGCCAACCGATACGCTCTACGTCAGAATCAGCAGGTGTTCATGCTGGTGGTGATCGGAGGGATGACGGTGCGCATGGTGGTCGCGCTTGTTGCGGTCACCCTGATCATGTGGCTGCTCCCGGTCGAGCAAGCCGCATTTTTAGTCTCCTTTTTGGGAGTCTTCATCATCGGGATCATTGTGGAGGTCCGGCACCTGCATCACAGGCTGCTGGCTGTTCGGAACCCATGAAGGCGACGCCGCAGGTGCGGCGGTAGGGTGGGTTCTGGCAGAATGGATTAGCCATGCGGAAGCTGTTTAGCGCCATCATCGTCATCGCCCTGGCAGGCATGGTCTGGGTACCCGTTGCCGTTGCCTCGGAAGAAGACGAACCGTTCGACCCGGTGCATCATACGTCCGACGGGTACTATCTCGATTTTATGCCCATCGGAAAGGTCGAACTGCCCCGTATTTTTCTGATGCATGACGCACAGGGTTCGCTGGGGCTGGCCTTCTTCGGCAGTACGGCCGCCGCTTTACGCTCCGGCGAGTACGTGGCTGAACGCGAAGCCGGGCACGGAGGAGAGGCAGACGAAGAGCACGGTGAAGCCACGGATACCGAAGCCCTGATCGCCTCCGGTGCCCACCTCGACGCGCACCTCGTGCCCGCGCAAGGCAGCCTGCTTATCGACTTTTCCATCACGCGCCACCTTGTGTTTGCGCTCCTGGCCTCGGCCCTCCTCCTCTTCATCTTCCTCCGCCTGGCCGGGCGCTACAAGCGAGGTATCGGACGCGAGACGGCCCCGCGCGGCCTTTTCCAGAATCTCTTTGAGACCCTCATCATCTTCATCCGCGACGATGTCGTCCGGCCCAACCTCGGCGAGACGCACTACAAAAAGTTTTTGCCGTACCTGCTGACGGTCTTTTTTTTCATCCTGATTTGCAACCTGCTCGGGTTGGTCCCCTTCGGCGCGACGGCTACCTCGAACCTGATGATCACGTCGGTCCTGGCCTTTTTTACGTTCGTGCTGACGCAGGTGAATGCCTCCAAAGATTACTGGATGCACATTTTCTGGCCGCCGGGGATGCCCTGGTACGCCAAGGTGTTCGTCATCCCGAGCGAGGTGATGGGTATTTTTGCCAAGCCGATTGCCCTCGCCATCCGGCTCTTCGCCAACATGACGGCCGGCCACCTGGTGATCTTGAGCCTGATCGGCCTCATCTTTTCGTTCGCCGGCATCTTCGGAGCTGGCGTCGGGTACGGCGTCTCGCCGGTCAGCCTCGGCTTTGCCTTGTTTGTGAGTTTGCTGGAAGTGCTCATCGCCTTCATTCAGGCGTATATTTTTACGATCCTCTCGGCGCTGTTCATTGGTATGGCCGTCGCCGAGCATGCGCATGAGGAGCACCACCACGAAGGGCATGCGCCGGCCGAAGTGCAGTACCTGGCACCCGCGCTCATCAGCGATGGGACTGCTGAGACGGCGTCACAGACGCCGGCGTTTGCTTCAGCCCGCTAGGCCGCCGGTGCCATGTCGTAACCCGTTGTAGCCGCATCGCGGTATGCAGCCCGGAACGGCCGGCTGCATGACCGCCGGTGTCTTACCACGCACACCCTCCTACTAACGCAAATACAACGAAACTATCATGGAACCAACCGCATTGGCATGGCTCGGCGCGGGTCTCGGCGCGGGACTCGTTGCCCTCGGCACAGGGCTTGGTATCGGTCGCCTGGCAGGACCGGCGATGGAAGGTACGGCCCGTCAGCCTGAGGCCACCAACGATATCCGGACGACGATGATTATCGCCGCCGCTCTTATCGAAGGCGTGGCGCTCTTCGGTCTGGTGATTGCCATCATCCTTGCGTTCAAGGCGTAACGGCAAACCCCTGCTTCTCCCCGGCAGGATTCAACGGTCTGCCGGGGAGTTCATGAGCTGCATCGGGCTCACGGATCGTGCCGTCTTGAACCGTTCGTACAGGTACCGTCGATGAACGTCATATTTGCTGCCGACCTGCTGAATCCGAATTTCGGCCTGGTCATCTGGCTTGCGATCGTGTTCCTGGTCTTGCTCTTCGTCCTCAGACGCTATGCCTGGGGGCCCATCACCACGGCGCTGGAAGAACGAGAGCGCACCATTGATGGGTCGATCCAGCGGGCCGAGAAGGCACTGGCCGAGGCCAAGCAGGTCCAGGCCGACAACGAGCGCGCCCGGCGTGAAGCCGAGCAAGAGGCCCAGCGCCTGCTGCGCGAGGCCCGCGAAGAGGCCGAGCGCCTGCGCGGCGAAGAGGTGCAAAAGACGCGAGAGCAGATCCAGCACCTGCGCACCCAGGCCGAGGCCGAGATCGAACGCGAGAAGGAAAGTGCGCTCGATGCGCTGCGTGCCGAGGTGGCCGACCTTGCCATCCAGGCCGCTGAGAAGATCTTGCAGGAGAGCCTCGATGCCCCCCGCCAGCGCCGCCTCGTGGAGGGCTTCCTCGACGACCTGCCCAAGAACTAATGTGTCGTCCGCGAGCGGATGGCAGGCGAAGCCGGACCACCGGGACCGAAGGGAACAGACCATAGATCTACCATGACGAACCAGATCGTAGCACGGCGGTACGCCCAGGCGCTCTACGCAGAGGCCGTCCGCGAACAGCGCGTCGAGGGCATCGACGAGGATGTGGCGTTGATCCGTGATGCGCTGGAAGCCTCCCGCGAACTCGTGGTTTTCTTCGAGAGCCCGGTCGTCTCGCGAGAGAAGAAGAAGGCGGTCGTGCAGGCGCTCTTTGCGGCCCGCGTACAGCCGCTGACGCTGCACTTTCTGCGCTTGCTCATCGAAAAAAAACGAGAAGACCTGTTTCCCGACGTCGTGCAAGCCTATCGGGCGCTGCGCGACGAACAGCTCGGCATCGTTGAAGCACGGGCCCGCGTGGCCTATCCGCTGGCTGAGGCGGAAGAGGCGCAGCTGGTAGAGGCGCTGGAAAAGATGTCCGGAAAGGGTATTCGCCTGAACGTGGACGTCGATGCCGGCCTCCTCGGCGGCCTCGTCGTGCGCATCGGCGACACGGTGTACGACGGCAGTGTACGCCATCAACTGGCCAGCCTCCGCGAGCGCCTGGAAGAAGGCTCCCATGCCGCCAACGGCACGGGGGTTAGCTGAACCCAATAGCAAACCCTTTTAATTTTTTTCGCAGAAAGAATTATGGCAACGGCGATTCGGCCCGACGAGGTCACTTCGGTCTTGCGCCGCGAACTGGGCGGCTTCCAGGCGGAGACGGACGTCTACGAAGTCGGCACGGTCTTGCAGGTAGGCGACGGTATCGCCCGTATCTACGGGCTTTCGAACGTCCAGGCCGGCGAGTTGATTGAGTTCCCCGAGAGCAAGGTCACCGGCATGGTGCTCAACCTGGAGGAGGACAACGTAGGCGCGGTGCTCTTCGGCGAAGTGCACCAGGTGAAGCAAGGCGACGAAGTGCGCCGGACCCGCCGCATCGCCTCGGTGCAGGTCTCCGAAGGCATGCTCGGACGGGTGGTCGATCCGCTCGGCGAGCCCATCGACGGCAAAGGACCCATCGGAGGCGAAAAGTTTGAGATGCCGCTGGAGCGGAAGGCGCCCGGCGTGATCTATCGAGAGCCGGTGGCCGAACCCTTGCAAACGGGCATCAAGGCCATCGACTCGATGATCCCGATCGGGCGCGGCCAGCGGGAACTCGTCATCGGGGACCGGCAGACGGGAAAGACGGCGGTGCTGATCGATACGATCATCAACCAGCGCTCCTCGCACGAGACCGACAAGCCCGTCTTTTGCATCTACGTCGCCATCGGCCAGAAAGCCTCGACGGTGGCCCAGGTGCGTACGGCCCTCGAAGAGAACGGCGCGATGGACTATACCGTCATCGTCAATGCACCGGCCTCGGTAGCGGCCCCGTTGCAATTCATCGCGCCGTTTGCAGGTGCCTGCATCGGCGAGTATTTCCGCGACACGGGGCGGCACGCGCTCGTGATCTACGACGACCTTTCGAAGCAGGCCGTCGCCTATCGCCAGGTGTCGCTGCTGCTGCGTCGCCCGCCCGGCCGTGAAGCCTATCCCGGCGACGTCTTCTACCTGCACAGCCGCCTGCTCGAACGCGCCGCCAAGATCACCGCCAGCGAGGAGGTCGCGCGCCAGATGAACGACCTGCCGGCCTCGCTCGAAGGCAAGGTCAAGGGCGGCGGTTCGCTGACGGCGCTGCCGGTCATCGAGACGCAGGCCGGTGCCGTCGATGCTTATATCCCCACCAACGTGATTTCGATCACCGACGGCCAGATCTACCTCGAACCCGACCTGTTCAACGCGGGTGTCCGCCCGGCGATCAACGTCGGTATCTCGGTCAGCCGCGTCGGCGGCAATGCCCAGATCAAGGCGATGAAGCAGGCCGCCGGCATGTTGCGCCTCACGCTGGCGCAGTACCGCGAGCTGGAAGCCTTCTCCAAGTTCGGCTCGGATCTCGATCCGGCCACGCAGCGCCAGCTTCGGCGCGGCGGGCGCCTCGTCGAAATTCTCAAACAGGGCCAGTTCGCGCCGGTGCCCGTCGTCGAACAGATCGCCATAATCTACGTCGGCACCGAAGGCTTGCTCGACCCGGTCCCGGTGGACCGTATCCAGGATTTCGAAAAAGAGTTCCTGGAGCGCCTGCGGCTGCGCCATGAGGATCGCCTGGCCGCCATCCACAAGACGGGTAAGCTCGACGACGAGACGAAAGAGGTCTTCAAGAACGAAGCCCGGGAACTGGCCTCGCTGTACGTGGGATGACGCGGGCCGGGTATCGCGTGTTTGGACGCAGGATCCGCCTCGCCCCTTCGCGATTCGACTTTCGCACTGCTAAGAAGCCTGTACCTTTGAAGCATGGCTAGCCTTCGGGACATACGCAACCGGATCAACTCGGTCAGGAATACGCAGCAGGTGACGCGGGCTATGAAGATGGTGGCCGCCGCCAAGCTGCGACGCGCCCAGGAGCGCATTTTTCATACCCGGCCTTACGCCTTCAAGCTCGGCGAGATCATCGGCCACCTGAAACATCGAGGTCAGTTCGATCCCGGTTCGCATAAGCTTTTCCTGAAGCGCGATCGGGTCGATGCCGTGTTGCTGATCGTCGTCACCGGAGACCGGGGCCTGGCCGGGGCCTTCAACAGCAACGTCATCAAGCTCGCCGAGCAAACGATCCGGGAGCGGTATGCCGGCCAGCAGGCCGACGGCAAGCTCTTCCTCGTAGGCGTCGGGCGCAAAGGATACGAGTACTTCTCCAAGCGCCGTTATCAAATGGTGGGCGACTTCCGGGGTGTGTTCCGCGATCTCTCCTTCAACACGGTGCAGGAGATCGGCACCATCGCCGTCGAGGGTTTTCTGGACGGCCGGTGGGACGAGGTACATGTTATCTACAACGAGTTCAAGAACACCATCGCGCAGAACCGCATCGTCGAGCCGTTCTTGCCGATACCCGAGGAGCACTTCCTGACGCCGGTGATGGAGCAGGAGGAGATCCACGAGCCGGAGTTTAAAGAGGGACTCATTGCCGACTATATCTTTGAACCCGATGCCTCGGCGATCCTGGACGTCCTGGTGCCGCGCTATCTGAACTATCAGCTCTGGCGTGCTCTGCTGGAGTCGAATGCCGCCGAGCAAGGCGCCCGGATGGTAGCCATGGACAACGCAACCACCAACGCCGAGGAACTGCTCCGGTCGCTCCGGTTGCAGTATAACCGGGCCCGGCAGAGTGCGATCACCAAAGAGATCCTCGAAATTGTGGGTGGCGCCGAGGCGCTCGGATCGGCGGGGTGAGCGTTGTCGGGAAACGAAAACAGGTTTGTGCGTTGAAGGCAGGGCGTGTATATGAACGCGCCGTTTTTTTAAGCTCCTTTCAGGTTTCTGCCAGAACGTCTACCGGGAGAGGTGGCCGAGCGGCTGAAGGCACAGGTTTGCTAAACCTGCATACGGGTAACCCTGTATCGAGGGTTCGAATCCCTCCCTCTCCGCCTAAAAAGCCGAACTTTTGTTCGGCTTTTTAATTAGGGGGTATTGAGTGCCGGAAGGAGGGGTGGCAGAGTGGTCGAATGCACTGGTCTTGAAAACCAGCGTACCGCGAGGTACCGGGGGTTCGAATCCCTCCCCCTCCGCAAAATGCCGCCCTATACGGCATTTTTTATTGCACGACGGGCTGATGTTGCCCGATTGCTAAGCTTTCTCGGTAACACGGTTCGCGTATCAATTGCACAGAAAGTCGCTTAATTGGGTGTTTTCTGCTTGTACTGTAATGGTTTAAGCCTTCCAATGTGGGGTTGGCTTCTGGGTGCTGCGGGGCCCTGGATCTTCTCAGAGAACACCGATGCACTTATAAGTTCTTCATTAGCACGTTGACAATCGGGCGTGAACTGCTCGATTGGAAGGGACAGAATCTGTGTACAGGCTCAGTTGTTTGGAAGCGGGTTATCACTTTGCTGCCGATTTGCTGCGTATGGAGATGAAGGGCAAGCCAGCCTGTGCCTTTCCCCGCCGATAATCTCCTTGAACCTGAGTATACACCATCATGAAGGCCACGTGTCCGACCTCAATCCCATTCCCGCAACAGTGCCATCCCATCCTGAACGGGTTACTCCTGGGGCTGACCCTGATCCTGGCTGCCTGTGGAGACAATGTGGCAGGCCCCGAGATGGGCACCGATCCAGTTGAACCGGAACCGCAGTTCACCACCGTCTACGATCTAGACGTGACTACCCGGTACATCGCAATCGGAGGATCCTGCGACGTCGACATCCGAGGGATCTATGCCAATGGCGAGTTCCAGTACCGCTATGAAGTGCGTGGCGAAGGGCAGCGCTATGACCGGGAGAGCAAGAATTATGATTCCCGCCTGGGCGAGTTCTTCATCCGTCAGCCGGAAGAGACCATCGACTTCACTAACAAGACCTACTCCTGGCGTACCCTGTCCTCGTCGGCCGAGATCGAGGTGGTGATGGCCGGGGTCGAATGGGACGGGGTGGTCAGGGACCCTCGGATGAACAACCGCAGCCACGCGCAGACGGTGCCCTTCGCGGTAGGGAAGAAGACACACAGCGCCGCGGTCGGCTCGGGAAGGGAGTGCTCGATCTCCCTCGTCTATGACGCTGAGTGGACCGAGCGGCTCGTGCAGAACTGACGATCAGGATAGGAAAGAATGACACGCCTCCCCCTTGTTGCTGTGCCGCGAGGGGGAGGCAGCCTTCTTCGCACCACCGCTCTATGCGTACGTGCGGCCCTCGATGACTTCGTAATGATCCGAGACCGCGTCCCAACGCGTGAGCACCTTCCGTGCCTCAGCAGGCACATACGCCCGTTGATAGTCCTCTCCCTGAAACGCGATCACGTCCTCCAGGGAATCGAACGTCATGATCGTGATGAACTCAACCTCGTCCGGATGATCCCGGCGTAGCAACTCGATACCGCGATAGCCCGGGATCTTCTTGGCAGCGATGCTCGGGAAGATTTCGGTGCGCAGCAGGTGGGTGTAGGCTGCGGCCTTGCCTGGGGTGGTCCACCCGTGCCAGATGCGTTTTATGGTCATCGGTATTGTAGAATTGATTCGTGAAGTAGGTATCCTCTTCCTCGGCAATCTGCAGGGCACGCACACGCATGCGTGGTATCAGGTCCGGCGTAATGCTTTCCTGCTTGCTGCCGGTCACCGATTCATCGGGAACTCATTAATCCAGTGGAAGCCCCGGCTGACGAGAAGAAAGTCCGACAGGTTGCGGCGGAGGGTGATGGTGAGCGTGTCGCCCGCCCAGGTGCCGTCGAGCCGGAGCCGGGCGGCGTCGGGTGCGGTGCAGGCGAAGAGGGCCTTTTGGGTGGTATCGCCGTTGACCGCGAAAGTCTCGACCTCATAGAGTCCGTAGAGCGGTGGCGATACTCGCCTGTCCCCCATTGTCGCTGCATTGCCAGGGTGTCGGTGAGGCCGGTGAGCACCACATAGCCGATGACGACCGATTTCAGCCCGAGCCGCAAGGCATACACGAGCCGGTCGTACCGGCGGCGGTGCCGGTCAAGGAGCGACCAGAGGAGGCTGCCGAGGCCCGCCAGCACGAGCATAGCGAAGACCTGAACGTAGTTGTACGTCGTGTCGCCGCTGCCGAGGGGCGTGCGGTCATCGCTTCGATGCCGAAGACGAGGCGGCCCACCCACGGCACAAACCGGTCCCACGGTTTCTCCCACAACGCACGGAGTTCTTCACCGAAGGGCGCGCCGAAGAGGTGCGAGAGCGCAAACATCGCAACATAGAGTACGAGGAACCGAAAGAGCAAAAGCCGCGTCCGGCTCCACGGCAAGATGAGGCGTTCGTCGGGTGTTTAATAGTAATGGCGAGAAACCTCTCTGCATCGCCTGGTAGGCTGAGAAGGGCATAGTGACAGGGCGGGGAGCAAGCCGGTGCCATGGGCGTTTGGTCGAAGGCGCGGGTCTTGAAAACCAGCCGGCTACGAAGCACCGGGGGCGGCTCCGCCTCTACGTGCAAGGAGCTTGTCGACCTGGAAGACGGAGCGGTGCGGTATGGAGACGATCCCTTGGAGGTCCTCTTCAACGACCGGAAAGGCAGAGGCAGGAAAGAGTGCATGACCAGAAAAAACAAAGATACACACCCGCCTGATTCCGGAAAGCGTCCCGATAGGCGGTGGTGGATCGTTGGTCTTGGTGTTGCGCTTATCCTTCTGCTGGCTGCCTACGCTGCACGACGTCATTTCCTGAGTGCCGCCTACCTTGAGCGGCAGATCGTTACCGCCGTCCGGGCCTCGACGGACAGCCTCTACCGGGTCGAACTCGGGACCGTCGACGTCAGCCTGCTGCAACGGACCCTCCAGGTAACCGATGTTGTGATTGCTCCGGATACCTCGGTGTTCGGGCCAGGCGGCGAAGCCGGCGCTCGGCCATCGGTAGGGTATACGGTCACCGCGGCATCGGTCAGGATGGCCGGGATCAACCTCTGGGCGCTGTTGTGGCAGGGCGCCGTGAAGGTGCGGGCCTTACAGATCCGTCGTCCTCACGTGCATCTCGCCCTGGCAGCAGAGGCGGTCGCGGCGGCGGACAGCGCTGCCGCACCCGGAGAAGACGAGTCGCTTCCCGCCGCCGACGAAACCCGGTCTTTGCATCGGGATCTGGCGCGGGCCTTACCCTTCGTGGAGATCGGGCAGGTGCGTATCGACAGCGCCGAGGTGTCCTGGTCGTCTGCGACGAGCCCGACCAGGACGCACGAAGCCGTAGACGGCATCTTCGCGACCCTCGACTACGTCATCATCGACTCGGCGGCGGTGCAGGACACCAGCCGCGTCCTGTTCAGCGAGGATGTGCAAATCCGGATCGAAGGGTTCCGCCGTGCCTTCTCAGACAGCCTGTATCTCCTCAACGTCGGTTCGATACGCGGCTCCAGTAAAGACGCCTGCCTCACGCTGGACTCGCTCCGCTGGGAGCCGACCGTCTCGGACGAGGCCTTCATGCGGCGCCACACGTATCAAACGGATCGCTACAGGGCCGGCTTCCATACCCTCACCTTGCAGGGCATCGATTACTGGGGCCTGCTGGAAAAGGGGCGCATCTTCATGGCCTCGGCCGTCGTGGCGGCGCCGCTGGTCGATGTCTATCATGACCGCACCTTGCCGCTGCCGCCCGACCTGCCCCCTGCTACGCTCCCGCACACGTCATTCCAGGCCGTCGACCAGCCGCTCCGGCTCGATACCCTCCGCGTGCAAGGCGGTGCTATTCGTTATCATGAGCGGGCCGAAGACGGCGCTCGTCCCGGGACCATCCGGTTCGAGGACGTGTGGGGTACGGTCTACAACGTGACGAACACCCCCGATCGGATGACGCCCGCTACGCCGGTTGTCATCGACGGCCGCGCGCTACTGCTCGGGACCGGGCGCCTGGAGGCCCACATCGAATATGAACTCCTGTCGCCCGGCCTGACGATGAGGTATCGCGGCACGCTCGGGGGGATGGAGGCAGAGGCCTTCAACGAGGTGTTCGTCGACCTGGAAGGGGTCCGGATCACGCAGGGACACGTCGACTCGGTCTGGTTTGACCTCACGGTGAACCAGGATGGTGCCTCGGGGCCATTCCAGATGCTCTATCGGGATCTTAAGATAGACCTGCTCGATAAGGTGACCCACCGGCGCAACCTGGGCAAACGCCTCGCCACCATCGTGGCCAACAATCTGGTGCTCAACGCCGACAACCTGCCGCAGGACGACACCCCCGCCAAGGTCGCCGTCGTGCACGCCGAGCGGTCGCCGGACATGCCGCTCTTCAAGTTTTTATGGGTAACGATACGCGAAGGGCTTTTTTCGACGCTGGGATTATGAAGGTTCATGACCGAGCACAGGGTAGCTACTGGATCACTACGGTCCGTTTAGGTTTCCGCCGTTGGCAGGCTGACGACCTCGACCTGGCGCGCGGTCTCTGGAGCGACCCGGCGGTAACAAAGTTGATCGATGCACGCGGGACGCTGACGGGCGATCAGGTGCGGGCGCGGCTGGCGCAGGAAATAGCTACCGACCGGGAATACGGCGTCCAATACTGGCCCCTCTTTCTGCGCACGACGGGCGAACACATCGGCTGTTGCGGTCTCCGGCCCTATGAGGCGTCGGAGCGGGTTTACGAGATCGGTTTTCACATCCGCTCCGCCTGCTGGCGACGCGGGTACGCTACCGAGGCCGCCCTCGCCGTCATCGACTACGCCTTCGGCACGCTCGGGGCAATCGGTCTCTTTGCCGGTCACCATCCCGGCAACGAAGCATCCCGGCATCTGTTAGAAAAGCTCGGATTCTGCTATTCGCGGGACGAATACTATCCACCGACCGGGCTGCAACACCCCTCGTATTTTCTCTCCGCGAACGTATAGTACCCGGCGTATTTCATGTGCATTGTGAGAATGTCATTCCGGCCTCCGAGCCCATAGGTGTCAAGGAAATGGGGCAACCCTGCTACACGACACCCAACGCTTGCTCTTCGTCATGCTGAGCGCAGCGAAGCATCTCGCCCTATGGGTCTCGCAAGACTGTATCGGCGAGATCCTTCACTGCGCGCTGCTCCGTTCAGGATGACAAGGGAGTAGTGTTGTCGATGTTTTTGGAGGGTAGGACGATTTCCTTATTGATAAGCTTCTAAGGCTGTTATCATCCCGAAGGCGTCTCGGTGTCGGCATCGGTGTGGGAGGCCGCCCGCTGCGCATACCGCCGCGTCCAGCCGATGACGCCGGCACCCAGGAGCATCGCCAGGAGCCCGGCTGCCAGGTTCAGCCCTGCGCCACCACTGCCGGCCAGGGGCAGGAGGCAGAGCAACAGGCCGATCAACACCGAGAGGCCCCCGGCCAGCCGGTAGGCCCGAAGGCCCAGGAGATCCACCGTGTCGTCCGTCGCATAGGCCGGGGTGCGCAGGTCGTGCTCCAGGCGCTCGATCCGTTCGGCGAAAGCGCCGGCGCGTCGATGCACGAGGGCCGAGGCGAAGAAGCACCCGCCGCTGGCAGCCAGCCCGACGAACGTGTTCAACTCGTACCGGGTTAACTCGACGCCCAGCACGACCAGGTCGAGGCGTTCCAGCAAGAGATCCAGGGAACCTACCGGCAGCCCTTGTGACAGGTTGGCCGCCACGTTCGTCGCGAGCACGGCGAGCACCCCCGCTCCGTAGGCGGCCATCCCGGACCACCAGGGGGTGCGTGTGAAGAGGAGGCCGAGGAAGACGGGGACGAACATGGCCGGGTTGAAGGCCGAGAGGACGCGCAGATAGACGTCGAAGGCCCCACCGTAACGCTCCATGGTGAGCGCTACGGCGATGGCGATGAGGCCCATGACGGCCACGCTGCCCTTCCCGACCGCCAGTTGAGCCCGGTCCGTCGGTTCCTGCCCGCGCAGCCGGTGGTACACCGGCACGTACACGTCCTTGGTCAGCACCGCCGCCAGCCAGTTGAAGACGGTGTCCGCCGAACTCATCGTAGCGGCGAGGATGGCGGCGACCATGACGCCCAGGAGACCGTGCGGCAGTACCGTCATCGCGAGCGTCACGAAGGCGGCTTCCGACGGGGCGGCCAGGTCGGGCCACATCGACGCCAGGTCGGGAAAAAGCACGCGCGACGCCATCACGGGGGTGATCCACATCAGCGGAAGGACCAGGCTGAAGACGGCGCACCAGACCGCCATCTTCGGCGTATCCCGCTCGTCCGGGACGCTGTAGTAGCGCTGCGCGATGTGCCAGTTGACGTTGTAGCCGAGGAGGGTGTTGATGAAGTAGGCCACCCAGAACAACGTCGGCTGGCCTTCCACCGAGACGCTGAAATACCCTTCCGGTGCGTCGTGCAGCAGGCGCGAGACCCCGGCGAGCGGATGGCCGTCCCCCAGAAAAAAATAGGCGACGGGCAGGACGATCAGCGTGATCAGGAAGAGGATCAAGAACTGGAGCGCGTCGGTCACCATGACGGCCCAGAGGCCGCCGAGCATCGTGTAGATCGTCATCACCAGCCCCGTCACCAACAACGTGAGCTGAAAGCCGTTTACCGTCACTACGCCCAGGTCGAACGCCGTACGGCCGAACCCCAGGGCCGTCGAGAGAAAAATGCAGAGCGTGTAGATCCAGACGCCCAGGGTAAGCACGTTGGGGATCACGGCCAGGACCGTGTAAAAATAGGTGGTGCTCGGCGAGAAGCGGCGCGTCAGGAACTCCATCGGCGTGTCGATGCGGGTGCGCCGCCAGAGGCGGCCGTACACGAAATAGCCGAGGAAATACGCCGGAAAGGCCATCGAGAACAGGATGAGGGCGGCTCCTCCGTTGCGGTACGTATAGCCCGCCGCACCGACGAACATGAACGCTGAAAAGCCGGACACGAATAACGAGATGGCCGAGAGCCGCCAGGGAATGTGCCCTCCGCCTTTGAAATAGTCGCTCGTCTTCGTGTTGAAGCGCGCCACGTACCAGCCCACGCCCACGACCATCACCATATACACGGCGACGACGAGATAATCGAGTCCGTTGAGGTGACGGAGTTCGGGCAAGGGAATCGGAAATTTACCGGGTAAGAGGCCTTACGAAAAGGAAAAAACCGGCGCGAAAAGCGGTAAGCTGGGATATGACGAGGACGAAACGTAAGATACGGAAACGGTTCGTCAAACGAATCAAACAGCCTCTGCGCCGGGTGTTTAGAACGTTCGCAAACGCTCCCGCTTGTCATCCCGGACTTGTTTACTTCGTCCGTCGCCTGCGGCTCGTGTCGGGATCTTGCCGGTTTGCAAGCCCGTGAGACCCCGGCCCCGGAGTCCATAGGCGTCAAGGAAGTGCGGCAAAACCATGCAGGCAACCACCTTTCTCGGCATCGACGTAGGTACTACCAAGATCGCGGTTGTTGTCACCGACGGCGAAGGAAACGTCCGGGCGGCCGTCTCGCAGACGCATGGGGCAGGGCTACGCACGCCGCCGGGGCGCGCCGAACAGGATGCCGTTGCCCTGCTCGACCAGACGTGGGACGCCGTGCGGCAGATCCCGCCGTCCTTCCGGCAACGCATCGGCGGCATCGGCGTCACCGGGCAGATGCACGGCGTTGTATACCTCGGCCTTGGGAATACCCCGATCACACCGTTGATCACGTGGCAGGACCGGCGTTGTCTGGACGATGCAACCTTCCTTGAACGTCTCCGTGACAAGACCGGGTATCTGCTTCACACCGGCTATGGGCTGGCTACGCTGGCCTGGATGCAACACCATCGAAAACAACCGGATGGAGCCGTAGCCGTATCGACCATCCCGGATCTAGTCGTCGCGCAGCTGTGCCGGCTTCCGAGACCCGTGACGGATCCTTCCAACGCAGCAGCTTGGGGTCTCTTCAACCTTCAGGCATTGTCCTGGGATGGCGCCGCCCTGGAAGCGCTCGCCCTGCCGCAGTCGCTGTTGCCGGTGCTGCGTCCCTTTGGTAGTGTGGTGGATGTGCTGGATGCGGCCATGGCGACCCGGCTCGGGCTACCGGAAGGCATTCCCGTGCCGGTGGCCGTCGGAGACCTGCACGCCTCGCTGCTGGCTACGATGCGCGACCCCGAACACGACATTGCGTTGAACCTGGGCACCGGCGGCCAGGCTACGGTAATCACCGCAGCGCCCATCGAGGCGCGCGAATCTCGTTTAACATGGAACACATGGCCGTATCCGGGAGGCCGCTTCGCCGTCGTCGCCGCGTCGCTGTGCGGAGGCGCTGCCTGGGCCTGGCTCGCCGAAAGCCTGGCATCCTGGCTGCGCGACCTGGATATAGATCCGCCGCCGCCGGAGGTCTTGCTCGACAAGCTCAATACCTTGGGTCTTGAGGCTTCGGGCGAGCTGGTGGTGCATCCGCATTTTCTCGGCGAGCGCCACGACCCGGCACGCACGGGCTCCGTGGAAGGCATCACCCTGACCAACGGCTCCCTGGGTGCCCTGGCGCGCGGGCTGGCGCGATCCATTGTGCTGAACCTGCGTAGCATGTTGCCGCCGGAAGCGCTTATCCATCGTACCGGGATCATCGGCAGCGGGAACGCCTTGCGCCGCACGCCGCTGTTGCAACAGATGACCGAAGCGGTGTTCGGATTGCCCCTCACGCTGCAGGAGGGACAGGAAGAGGCCGCAACCGGGGCGGCGCTCCTCGCCGCCGGCACCGTGTAACCCGCTTCGTATTGCCTATGCCTACGCGTCGTGACTTTCTCAGCCGGCTATACCGGGCGGGCCTCGCCGCGCCCGGCTTCCTGATGCTTCCCCGCCCGGCCCGGCCCGGCCCGGCAACGCCGGTTGCCAACCTGGCGTTCGGCCTGTTCTTCGACCGGGCAACGCTGCCGGTCCTGCGCGACCGCTTCGCCCGCGATCCGCTGTTTGCCTCGCTGCGGGAGCGTCTGGCGGCCTTCGACCGGGTCGCCGAGCGGCAGTTCATCGCCAACGAGGTTCGCTACAACGATCACCTCATTCACATCCGCCGGCTGCATGAGACGGCTCGTGAGATGGCGTTCTACTACGTGATGACGGGCGACGAGGCTGCCGCCGACCTGTCCGCTTCCGCCGTCCGGACGATCATGCAGTTTCCCCGGTGGGACTACTTCCTGGAGGCGGGCGCGCACGTGATCGGGTTGCAGCGGGCGCCGGGGGCCACCATCGCCGTCGCGCTCGCCGCCGACTGGCTCGGGGATTTCGTCGACGCCGCCGAACGGGCCGCCTGGTTGCGGACGATGGGCGAGCGCGGCTGCGAGGCCAGCTTTCGCTCGCTCTACGGCATGCGCTACAAAGACCGGGTGGTCGGCTGGACGATGGATCCGACGAGCACCTACCTGGAGCACCGCCCCGGCGATATCATCGACCTGTCCAACTGGCCGACGATCCTGGACCGGACCAACCTGAAGGCGGTGCCGGCCTCGGCGCTGGCCGTGGGGGCCGTCACGTATCGACGCCAGTTCGGCCCGAACCCCGAGGCAGAGCGATGGCTGGAACAGGCCGTCTACAGCGTCGGCAGCTTCCGCGACCTCTACGCCCGCGACGGCTCCTACGATGAAAACATCTCGTACGCCAACTACACGTCGGGCCACCTGGCCCAGGCGATGGCGGTCCTTGAAAAGTTTGAGGGCATTGATCTGTACGACCTCATCAACTGGCCCGGTTTTGCCGACTTTGCCCTGGAGATGACGATGCCGACCGCCGCCGACCCGTACGCCATCGTCAACTTCGGCGACGCGGGTACGGGGATGATGTCGAGCGTGCCTTTCTGGATTGCCCGCCGCTCGCACGACCGCAGGGCGCAGTGGCTCGGCAAACACCTGACCCGTGGGCACGACGAGTGGTCGGTCATCTGGTACGAGGCCGAGATGGAGGCCGCCGCGCCGCCGAGCCGGCCCCACCTCTGGCGGTCGGACCTGGACTGGATCGTAGCCCGCACCGGGTACGGCGCTGACGACCTCGTCGTGGCGATGCGGAGCGGGAAGCCGGCCAACCACGAACATGCCGACCGGGGCAGCCTCATCGTCAAGTGCTTCGGCGAGACGCTCGTCGCCGATCCCTACCGCCCGCCGTACAGCTACACGGATCCGGCCTGGATGATGCGTACCACGGCGGGCCACAGCGCGCTCCTCATAGACGGGCAGGGGCACCAGTACCACGACGGCGCGGAAGGTACCAATGCGTCGGACGCCGAGGCCCGCCTCGTCCGCACCGGCGAGCGCGACGGATTCCTCTTCTGGACCAGCGATGCCACGCCGGCCTATCGGCTCGTCTTGCCCGACGTGGCGTCCGTCACGCGCACCGTCGTCGTGCTCCATGCCTTACCTGCCGTCCTGATCCTCGATAAAGTGCTGAAGCGGGCCGAGCGTTCGCATCTCCAGGCCCGCTTCTTCGCCTACAACCTCGACGGCGACGGGCGCATCGAGGCGGCGGCGGCGCACTTCGTGACACACCGGCCCGGCGTTCTGCTACACGGGCTGGCGCACGCGCCGGGAGGGGCGAGGTCTCGCGCCGGCGTGTTGCCCATTCCTGAAGAGACGGCCCAGCAGCATCCGTTCGCCGAAGCGGCCACGCAGGAAGCCCGCCTCGCTCCGTTGCTCATCACCGTGCTGGCGCCTGAGCGCGGCACAGCCGGCCGGGTCTCGGCACGGATCCGGGATCTATCCCGCGGCGTCTACGAGGTCACCGTCCGGCACCCTGACCACGAAGCGCACTGCCGGATCGTAGACACCGGCGCCATCCCCGAATTTGAGATCCTTCGATAATCATGCTTATTCCCTGTCTACGCCGCGTTTCCGGGCTGCCGGCTGTGCTTGCGGGTCTGTTGTTGCTGGCGCTACCGGGTTGTGGCGAACAGGCACGTTCGCCGGATCAACAAACCGCCGAAGCGCCGGACGAAGCGTCGGACCTGTGGCCCTCGGCCCGGTCCTCCCACGCGATGGTCTACCACGACGGGCTGCAACAGGCGTTGTTGTTGGGCGGCGTCCAGCAAGAAGGCGCGCAGCCCGACACGCTCTGGGGGTGGGACGGCACGCGGTGGCGGGTGTTGTCGGCATCAGCCCCACCGCCTCGCGCCCACTTCGGCCTGGCATACGACGCCGCGCGTGAGGAGGTCGTGATGCAGGGCGGTTATGCCGGTCCGCGCGAGAACATCACCCGCTTCGGGGACACATGGACGTGGGACGGCCAGGCGTGGCAGCAGGCCGCCACGGACGGCCCCGGCCCGCGCGATCATCACGCCCTGGTCTACGACGGTGCCCGAGGCGTCGTCGTCCTCTTCGGCGGCCAGCGCGACGACGCGCCGCTGGGCGATACGTGGACGTGGGCCGGCCGGCAGTGGACCCGGAACGCCGCCGAAGGACCTGCCCTGCGTACGACCCACCGGATGATCTATGACTCCGTCCGCGAGCAAGCCCTGGTCTTCGGAGGCATGGGGGCGGACGGCGTGTTGAACGATACCTGGGCCTGGGACGGGGCGGCCTGGCACCCCGTAAGCGACGGAGGGCCAGCGCCCCGGTTTGCCACGCGCTGGGCCTTCGACGCGGCCCGCGGCGAGGCCGTACTCTTCGGGGGGCGCAGCGGCACCGACCTGGATGACACCTGGACCTGGGACGGTACGGCCTGGACGGAACGCGGGGTTGCCGGCCCGTCGATGCGCAACGTCCACGCGATGGTCTACGATCCGCGCCGCCAGCGCGTCGTCTTGTTCGGAGGCTTCCACCAGCGAAACCGGTACGCCGATCTCTGGGAATGGGACGGCGCGCGGTGGGCCGAGGTGGCAAGGCCGGCGACGGACTCCTGAGCCGTGCCTTCCTGTTGCTATGCTGTATGGGAGGGTGAAAGGAGGAAGAAAATCGAAGGAAGCACGTCGCATCGTGCAGGGTCCGACCGCCTCTTCGACTTTCGCAATGTACCTTGCGAAACATCCTCCCACACACCTACACCCCCACACCAGATTCGGGTTTAGCATAATCAGCACACCTCGTTCGGCACCACTCATTCACACATGGCGCCATCCCTCCTGCCCGCTGCCCTCTACGCCGCCGTCCTGGAGACGCGTGGGTACGTCGTCGGGCAGGCCAACGCGCCGAGCGGGCTGCATCGTTATGAAGGGGAAGGGCGCTGGTCGCACAGCGGTTGGTGCAACGTCCGCAGCTTCGGCCTGGCGTTCGACCCCGCCCGGCCCGCTGCCATCTTCATGGCGGCCGGCAACGGCGTCTTTCGCTCGCTCGATGCCGGGCAATCCTGGCGCGTCACCACCGGCTGGCGGATCACCGAAGTGCTGGACGTTGCGGTCGATCCCCATGCCCCGGGCATGGTCTATGCCGCCACGGCGTTCGGCATCTGGCGTTCACCTGATCGGGGCGAGACGTGGGAAGCGGCGAGCGACGGCATTCCGAGTCCTATCGCTACGTTCGTCCAGGCCGTGGAGGTGGATAGCCACCGGCGTGGACACGTCATCGCCGGGAGCGAGCACGGGCTCTTTCGATCAACCGATGGAGGGCAGCGGTGGACATCCGTCGGGCCGGAGGGGGTAGCCGTCCGAGACGTTCAGCAGAGCCGCGTCGTGCCCGATCTCTGGCTGGCAGGTACGGAAGCGCAAGGGGTCTTGCTTTCCACCGACGGAGGTGTTTCCTGGACGCCGGGTAGCGACCCTGTCGCCGGGCAGACGATCTACGCCGTCGCACTCGACCCATCCGCGCCCGAACGCATGGCCGCCGCCGGGTATCGGACCGGCGTGTACGTCAGCACGGACGGCGGCCGATGCTGGCAGCCACCTGCCGCCGAGGCACCGACGACCGCCGTCCATGCGCTGGCGTTCGACCCGACTGTGGCGGGGCGCCTCTGGATAGGCACCGCCGGAGACGGCGTCTTTTATTCGGACGACCTGAGCCGGAGATGGGTCGATGCCGGGCTGCCGGAGGCGTATCGGCAGCGCATGCGGGCGCAGTGGCGTACCTACACCCCCTACCGGGGCGATACCGAGAATCACTGGGTGATGTACTATGCCTCGCTCTATCTCATCACGCAATTGTACCCGGATGAGTCCGCCGAGCACTGGTTCAACGGGCGCAGTTCGCGGGAGAATTTTGAGGAAGCCCACGCCTACCTGCTCCACTGGATCGACCTGACGACGACGCGCGGGCAGGGCGAGTTCGACTCGCCGCATTACCTCTGTTTTTTCCTCGCCCCGCTGGCGATGCTCTACGCCTTCGCCGAAGATCCCGCCATGCGGCGCCGGGCCGGGATGATGCTGGACTACCTGATTGCCGACTTCGGCGTCGATACGCTGAACGGTCTGTATGCCGGTGCTTTCAGCCGGATCTATCCCGAGCCGACCCTGGAGCGGTGGAAAAACGGCAGCACGACCTTCGCCTGGCTGCTCTTCGGCACCGCGCCGTTCCAACCGCACGGCGTCAACGTCCTCTTGCCGAGGGCCGGCTACCGTCCGCACGGCGTCGCCGCCATCCTGGCGATGAGCGGGTATCGCCCACCCGAGGTGGTGTACCGCATGGCCACCGACCGTTCCAGGCCGTACGTGCAGAAAGCGTTGAAGCGCACGCGGCATCGCATCCGCTACAGCGACGTGCGCAACGCGCCGGTCTACAAGTACCTGTACATGTCGAGAGATTACGCGGTGGGTTCCATCCAGGGCGGGCTCCTCCAGCCGATCCAGCAGCACACCTGGGAGGTGTTGTGGGCTATCGACGATCCGCTTGAAGGCTTCAACGTGCTGTTTACCGTGCATCCCTACTCGTCCGGCGTCGAACTCGGCATGTACTTTCCCGAAGAGCCGAAGCTGCTTACCGACGCCGTCGTGCAGGCCGAGAAAGGGACCTACGATTCGCCGGACAAATGGACCGGCGCTTCGCCGTACGAGCAGGTCGTCCAGCACGAGGATGCGCTCGTCGTGCTCTACGACATCTCTCCCGGCACCCGCTTTCCGCACGTCAGCGGTTTTTTCTCCCGGACGCTCGCGGTGCGCGAAGAGGATGCGTCGGGATGGATCTTCGCACGCGGCGGCCGGGCGATGATCGCGTTCTATCCCCTGGCGCCGTATACATGGCGGGACGAACCGGGCGGGCATGGGCGGCTGCATAGTCCCTACCTGAAGAACGGCGCCGTCGTGCAGGTAGCCCCGGCATCGGCGTATCCGTCGTTCGCGGCTTTCAAGGAGGCGGTGCGGGCATTGTTGCTGGAAACGGAGACGGAGCCCGTGGCGCGCGTACGTTTTACCACGTTGCGCGGCGACACCCTGGGCTGTGCCTACGGCGAGCCGCCGACGCTCAACGGAACGCCCGTCGATTATGCGGGATGGAAGCTGTTCGACGGGCCCTTTCTCTACGCCGAGAAAGACAGCAAGAAGCTGGAGATGCGTCACGGCGCGTTGCGTCGCCTTCTCGATTTCGATACCCTCACAGTTTATGAAAGCTGATGCCGTCGTTTTTACCGGGCCGAACACGTCGGGTTTGGCGCGAGCCACTGGTGGGGCGGCTTTACCCTGAGGGGGTACGGCGTCGGCAACCGCCTCGCCGGCGAGCAGGCGTTGGTGCAGGAAGGCCGGCTCGATCTGTCGCTCCTGGTGACCCATACGTTGCCCCTCAGCCGGTATGCAGAGGGCGTAGATCTCCTTCGGTCGATGAAGCCGTCAAAATTTTATTTCTTCCGCGGGACGAGGTTTAGTTGACAGATCCGTTGCAAATTGTTATAAACTTGCGACGCTTACTCAATCACACGGAGGTCTTCTATGTCTCGCATGGTCTTAAAACGGGTCGAACCGATGTCGGTAGCCAAAGTCCTGGGTGCCCTTGCGGCCCTGATCGGTCTCATCATCGGCTTTTTTATGTCGCTCGCTTCGTGCTTTGCCTCCGGGCTGATGGGATCGGAGGGGGGTATGTTCGGCGCGATCTTCGGCATTGGCGCCATCATACTCATGCCTCTGTTATACGGCTTCTTTGGCTTCATCGGCGGCCTTATCGAAGCCTTCCTCTACAACTTCATCGCCGAGCGGGTCGGCGGCATCGAGATGGAGTTCGAATAATTTAAAATTTTGCGCTGCAAAATTTGATGCGGTATCTCGACTGCCACGCGTCTTTCGGTATGCATGGTCCGACGGATGCCCGTATCCCGTGGAAGCGGGCGTCGCTGCTGGCCGACATGCAGCATACGGGCATCCACGGGTCGCTCGTTTATCACTGGCTGGCCCGCGAATACGAACCCGCCTACGGGAACCGCGTCTTGCTGGAGGAGGTCGCCGGGCAGGCGCGTTTGTTGCCGAGCTGGGTGCTGTTGCCGCATCATTGCGGCGAGATGCCGCCCGGCCCCGAGGTGGTCGCGCAGATGCAGGACTACGGCGTCCGCGCGGCCCGTATGTTTCCCCGGCGGCACCATTACCGCTTCGACGAAGCCGTCTGCGGCGGCCTGTTTGCCGCGCTCGAAGCCGCCGAGATCCCGCTGCTCGTCGAGGTCGGCCTCTACGGTGAAGACCAGCAGGTGACGTACGAAGAGGTAGACCGCCTCTGCGCCCGGCGCCCTGGCCTGCCCGTCGTGTTGCTGAAGGCCCGTTGGGAGAGCACGCGCGACGTGGTGGCGCTCATGCAGCGCCACACCAACACGTACATCGAGTTCTCCAGCTTCCAGATCCATTACGGGATGGAGTTCATGGGGGACAAAGTCGGGATCGACCGGCTTTTGCTGGGAACGGAATGGCCGTTCAAGAGCCCGGGCGCGGCACGGTCGTTCATCGACTATTGCGAACTCGGCCCGGACGACCGGGCGAAGATCGCCGCGGGCAACCTGGCGCGGCTGCTCAAGCTGGACGCGCTGCCTGATGCGTATCCCGACGAAGACCAGGGCACGATTCTCAACACGGCGACGCGGGGCCTTCCTGTCGATCATATCCCCGTCATCGACCCCCACACCCACGTCTTGCACGACGGCGGCATGGGCGGAGCCTACATCGCCATGCCCCACGGCGACGCCGACCACATGATCCGCCGCAACCGCCGCCTCGGGATCGACCGCTTCTGCTGCTCGTCGTGGATCGGCATCTGGATCGACTACCGGCGCGGCAACGAACTCATCCACGACCTCACACAGCGCTACCCGGACGACATCATCGGCTATGCCACCATCGACCCCAAGAAGAGCGACGACGTAGCGGCGGACGTCCACCGGTGCCACGACGTCTACGGATTCCCCGGCCTCAAGCCCTACAACCCGCGCGTGGGACTGCCGTACAATTCGCCGCTGTACGACCTGTGGTACACGAAGGGGAACGCTATCGGCGGCTTCGTCAAGCTCCATCAGACCGCCATCGGCGATGCGTATTTGCAGGAGGTGGCCGACCTCGCCGAACGCTATCCCAACATGAATTACCTGCTGGCGCATTCGGCCTGGACCTGGGAGGTCGCCCGCGAACGGGCCGACTTCGTCCGCAACCGCCCCAACGTCTACCTCGACCTCACCTTCACCAGCGTGCTGCACGGCGTCGTGGAGTTCTTCGTCGAAGAGGGCCTGGCGGACAAGGTGCTCTTTTGCACAGACGCGCCGTTCAGGGATCCCATCCCGCAGTTCGGCTGGGTCGTCTACAGCCGGATCGAGGAGGCCGACAAAGAGAAGGTCCTCGGCGGCAACGCCCTGCGTGTGCTGGCCCATGCCGGGGTGCGCGTCGAGGCGCTGCGGCGCCAGTACGACCTGGGCGGGTAGGCCCGGCAAGGCGGCGTCACGCGGTGCGGAAGCCGCGTGTTATCAGGACGGTCCGGGTGAACTGCTTCAGGTCGTCCAGGTTGCGCTGCTGGTAATCGTCGAAGAGATCTACGGCGGCCCGGAGCCGGACGGCGAGGCGTTCCTGGAGCGTCCAGCGCGTCTGGAGGGCCAGAGGGTGCTTCGCCAGCACGGCTACGTCTCCATGGATATTCGATGAGGGGATGTACGCGAGGATCGCCGGTAGGTGCGGGTGCGTTGAAGCGCCGTTTTCATACCTTACAATGAGTTACACGGCCTGATCCGAGGTCGCCATGTACCCATGAAGCCGCACGGGCTCATCGAGCCGGGCAGAACCCTCGATGCCGCTACGATGCGCCGAGCGATGCGCCTGAGCACGCTCGACGGGATCTTTGCGGTCCAATACACCACGCTCACCACGGCGACGCTGTTGGTCGGGTTTCTGCTGGCGCTGGGGGCCTCGGCGGCGGAGATCGGGCTGGTGGCGATGCTACCGCTGCTGGGCGGGTTGCTCCAGCCGCTGGGGGCTGTGCTGGTGCGGCGTCGGGGGGGCTGGCGTAAGGCCGTCTGCGTCGGCGCCGCCCTCCTCGACGATGTGCTCTGGCTGGTTATCCTCGGCCTCGTAACGCTGCTGCCGGGCCGGCAGGCGATCCTGGCTGTGATTGGTGTGCTGGCCGTCCAGCAGATGATTACCGCCGTCAACGTCGTATCCTGGACGAGTTGGATCAGCGACCTGATCCCTGGGACGGTGCGCGGGCGGTATTTTGGACGGCGCAACTTCATTTGCAACGCGCTGGGTGCCGTCACCGCCATCGCCGTCGGGCAGTTTGTCGATCACGTGGGCGATGGCGCGGTCTGGAGCTTCAGCGTGGTCATCGGCGTGGGGATGCTGATGCGTTTCGTCAGCGCCTATTTCCTGTCGAAACAGCCCGAACCGTTTCCCGAACAACGGCTGGAGGGGCGCTTTCTCAGACAACTGACGACCCCGGTGACCCATGTCCAATTCCGGCGTTATCTCGTCTACGGCATGGCGTGGGGTTTCGCCGTCCAGCTTTCTTCGCCGTTCTTCTCGGTCTTCATGATCCGCGACCTGAAGATCGACTTCGGCATCATCATGCTCTTTGCCGGCATCTCGACGGTCGCCAACCTGCTGGGCCAGCGATTCTGGGGAGGGCTCTCCGACCGCTTCGGCCATCAACAGGTGCTCCGCCTGACGACGCTCATTACCACCTTCCAGCCGTTCTGGTGGATCTTTACGGCGAACACCGGAGGGGGTTTTTATCTGCTGGTGTTGCTGCACGCCGTCGGCGGGTTTGCCTGGGGGGGCTACCTGCTCTCGAATGCCAACCTCATGATGCGGCTCGCGCCGGATGCCGGCAAGACGTCCTTCTTCGCCGTGCAGGGTGCGTTGGGCGGCCTTTTTGGCGCGCTGGGTCCCCTGGCCGGCGGGCTGCTGGCCGACATGCTGCCGTCGCTCCCCTTCGCCTTCGCCCACCCGTCAGGTTTGTTGCTGCTTTTCCTGATCAGCTTCGTCTTGCGGCTCGGTGCCTGGGGCTTGTTGCATCGCGTCCGCGAGCCGGTCCAGAAGCCGCCCCTGCGTGTTGCCTACCTGATCCGCGACGTCGTGCGCACCTTCAACATCACGCAGGGATTCAGCCCGCTCTTCCACACCTTCACCGAGGGGTCGGACCCGGACGATCACGAGCTGGGGCAAGCCGTCGACGCGCTCGTCCAGCGGAAGGAGTAGGTTGGAGGGGTGGACGTCGATACCCCAAACGCGCGACTCGATGAAATCTCGATAGCGTTTGTGAGACGGCATCAGGTCGACAGGGCCGGCATTGCTTCCGCTACGACGGCGAGCGCGGCTTGCATGGCGGCGACGGTCTCGTCGATGTCGGCGGGTTGGTGGGCGTAGGAGAGGAGGAAGGGGCGGGCGGCGAAGATGCCCCGGCGGTAGAGTTCACGAAAGAAAATATGGTGGGCGGCCGTGTCGGTCTCGGCGTCGGCACTGAAGCAGAACTGGACGGCAGGGGGCAGGCCGATGGCGGCTGCCTGCAACCCGAGGGTCTGGGCCGCTACGTCGAAGCCGAACTGCAGATGGGTGCCCATCTCCCAGATATGGGCGAGGACCGGCTCCTCGCGGAGGATTTCCAGCGTGGCGCGGGCGGCCGCCAGGGAGAGGGTCTCGCCCGCGTAGGTCGTTGTGATCATGACGTCGTTGAGTTTTTCCATGACGTCGCGGCGCCCCCCGAAGGCCGAGAGGGGATAGCCGTTGGCGAGAGCCTTGGCGTAGGTGCTCAGGTCGGGTGCCACGCCGAAGTATTCGCGGCCGCCGCCCTGCGCCAGCCGGAAGCCGGTGAGGATCTCATCGAAGATCAACAGCGCGCCGTGCGCTTCGGTCAACGCGCGCATGCGGCGGACGAACGCGGCGTCGGCCACGCCGCACGCGTCGGCCGGCACCATCAGCATCGCCGCGATGGCCTCTCCCCGGTCGGCGAAGACGGCTTCGGCGGCATCGGTGTCTCCATACCTGATGCGGGTGACGAGCGCGTCGAGGGCAGCGGGGACGCCGTTGCCTTCACGGGGGCACCAGGCGGGGCCCTGGCCTTGTCCGCAGGCGAACCAGTCGCTGTAGCCGTGGTAGCCGCACGTGACGAGGTGGTCGCGTCCGGTGAAGGCGCGCGTCAGCCGCACCGAGGCGCTGTTGGCGTCGTTGCCCGTCTTCATAAAACGCACCTGGTCAAGGCCCGGCACGAGCGTCGTCAGCCGTTCGGCCACCTCCACTTCCAGCGGGGAGGCCATGCTGAAGAGCACCCCTTTCTGCAACTGTGCCTGCACGGCCGCATCGACTACGGGATGCCGGTAGCCGAGTATGATCGGCCCGAGGGCCATGCGATAGTCGATGTACCAGCGCCCGTCGACGTCCTGCATCCGGCAACCCTCGGCGCGATCGATGTAGAAAGGCATGAGGCCGGCGAGCGACTCGTCGGGCCGCTTGGCGTTCGTCTGGGTGCCCCAGGGCATCACCTGCCGGGCTCGGGCATAGAGGCGTGCCGACGTAGTGACGTCGGCCGGGTCGGGCTCGTGGCGCCGTTTCGGAACGATGGAGTCTCCTTCCTCTGAAAGCATATCAGCTTGAGGCCAGTTGTTCGGAATGCCACCGCAAGACGGCGAGGGCCGTGTCGATGTCGTCCAGGTGGGTGCGGAAGTTACTCACGGCCAGGCGCAGCACGAAGGTGCCGTTGATGCGGGTGGTGCTGATGAAGATACGGCCTTCCTGCTGGATGCTCTTCGCCAGGCGCTGGTTGAACACGTTCGCGTCGCCTCGGGCCGGCCGGTAGCGGTAGGTGACCACCGAGAGATCGGGATAGGGTCCCGCCTCAAAGCCGTCGATGCGCTGGATGCGTTCGTGGAAATAACGGGCGAGCCGGATCTTTTCGGACAGGGCCGCGCGGAAGGGGGCGACGCCGAGCACCTTCAACGGCAGCCAGAGCCGCAGCCCGCGAAAGTGTTTGGTCAACTCCGGCGAGAGGTTGGCAGGCGACAGCTCGTCCACAGCGTCCAGCGTGTCCTGCATATAGTCGGCACCCGCCCGGTGGGCCTTGTACAGGGCCTGTCCGTCTTTGACGAGCAAGGCGCCTGTGCCGTAGGGGACGAAGAGCGTCTTGTGCGGGTCGAGCACGAGAGAGTCGGACGCGTCCATGCCGTGCAAGACAGCTCGGCCTTCGGGGCATAAGACGAAGAACGCGCCGTACGCGCCGTCCACGTGAAACCAGAGGTCGTGCGCATGGGCCACCTCGGCAATCGCTGCCAGCGGATCCACCGAGCCGGTGTTGGTCGTCCCGGCCGAGGCCACAAGGAGCCAGGGACGCAGTCCGGCCCGCTGGTCCGCGACGACGGTTTGGCGCAGGGCCGCCGGGTCCATCCGGTAGCCGGCGTCAACGGGCACGATACGGCGTATGCAGCGGCCCAGGCCGGCCACATGCAACGCCTTGTCTACACAATGGTGGGTGTGTTCGGTCTGGTACACCACGGCGCGCTCGATCGCGTCGCCCACGAGGCCGCCGGTTTCTCGGGCCGTCACGACGGCTGTCAGGTGGGCGATGCTGCCGCCCGAAGCCAGGTAGCCCGCTGCTTCTTGCGGGTACCCGACGATGGACGCCATCCAGCGGGTCAACATGTTCTCGATGCGGACGGCCCCCGGCGCGGCGTAGAAAACGCTTGCATACCGGTTCGACACGGCCGCCAGCAAATCGCCGAGCGCGGAATGGACCAGGCCGCCGCCGGGGATATAGCCCAGGAAGCGACCGGAGGCGGCATTGATGCCCACGGTGTCGACGTGATCGTGCAAGAGCCGGAGCGCCTCGGCGAGGTCGAGGCCTGCTTCCCCGATGGCGGCATCGAGCAGGGTTCGGCCGTTATCCGTCTCCTCGCCGAAGGCCGGAGCCCGGGGCAGGCCGGCCAGGTAGTCCAGGGCATAGGCAGTGACCTGATGAAACAGCGCCTGCCGTTGATCTCCGTCTGCTTCAAGCAAACGCGCCGCCTGTTCTAAACGTCTGATATCATTCATACATTAGGGGCCCCACCGGATGAGGCCTCGTTCGGCCCGGCAGAGCGAGCGTCCTCTTCAGGATGTACCGGTCGGGTTCTGCTTCCATGCTGATCGTTCTGGCGTGCCTGCTTGTTCTGAAGGGGTGGGAGCCAAGATAAAAACGCCGTCACACAAACACCCCAACCCGATCCTGTTGTTCGCCTTATGCCCGAAGTCGTCTTGTCTGCCGTCCGCACCGTTTGTTTTCCCTCGCAACATCATCCCGTCGAAGCCACCGCCGCCGCCGCCCTCTGCCGCGTGTTGGGGCTGGAAGCGCCTCGGGCGTCGTCCGAGCCGGGGGCCGGCGTCCGGGTCGGGCTGTCCGACGGCGCCTGGCGCCTGGGCCCGTCGCCGGCACCGGATGGGTCGCGTCCCTGGATGTGGGTGCGGCTGACGCCCGACGGCGCCGGCGAGCTGGCGGCCTCCGAGCCAGCGTTGCTCTACGCTCTGGTCCACATCCTGGCCGACGGACTGACCGACGTGCAGCAGGCGGCGCTTCCGGCCGGCCTGCTCCTCGAAGCGAGCTTTTCCTGGAACCGCCCGTTGTTCGACGCCGTGCTGACGCAGACCGCCCGGTCGGTACGCGACTTCGATCCCGAGGCGTACGTCGAACACCTGGCGCGATGCGGGTTTACCCACCTCGAAGTGAACGGCCTCGCCGCCCATACGCCGTATGAAGAGGGCGTCCCAGGCGAGTTCTACGTGCCGTTCTACACCTATTGCGCCGGCCTGAACCATTTCGTCGAAAGCACCCTCACCCGGGGGCTCTACCCGGCCGACTACCTCCAGGCCAACCTGCGGCGGCTGCAGCGCCTGGCGGCGCTCGGCCGGCGCTACGGGTTGAAGCCGGGCCTGCTTTGCTTTGAGCCGCGCAACCTCCCCGAGCGGTTCTTCCAGCGGTATCCCACCCTGCGCGGCGGACGCGTCGACCACCCGTTTCGCTCACGGCTACCGCGGTATACGCTGGCCCAGGATCACCCCGTCGCGCGCGATCACTACCGCCAGATGATGCGGGCCTTGATGGAAGCCGTACCGGACCTCGCCTACCTGTCCGTCTGGACCAACGACAGCGGGGCCGGCTTTGAGCACACGGCGTCGCTCTACGTGGGCCGTAACGGCGGGCCGTACCTCATCCGCGAATGGCGCGATCACGACCAGATTGCAGCCACGGCGGGGCACAGCGCGCTCCGCTGGTTGCGCCTGATGCACCAGACGGCCGCCGAGGTCAATCCCGCTTTTGAAGTGCTGCTCCGCATCGAGCCGTTCAAGGTCGAGCACGACACCATCATGGCCGGGATGGGCGACGGGCTGGCCGTCGAGGCGCCTTCGCTGCTGGTGCGGGGTTACGAACTGCCCTACCGGCATCCGAAGTACGAGGAGCAGGGCAGCATCGCCGGCAGCATCTTCCACACCACGATGGATGCGACGGAGCAAGAGCGCCTGCAGGCATACCGGACCCGGGGCTTCGAGCCCAAGCTGTCGTATTCCGCCGGATCCAGCTTCAACATGGAGCCGTTGCTGGGCCTTCCGTTTCCCCGGATGCTGCATCAGAAGCTGACGGCGTTGCGTGCGATGGACGCACGTTGCGTGAATGCGTTCGGCGGGCTGTTGCACACCGAAAAAACGCCCTACTGGCCTAACCCGGAGGTGGTCCGGGCCGTCCAGTTGAATCCGACGCTCTCGGTGGACGCCTTGCTGCATCGGCTGGCGACCCGGTGGGCCGGCGCAGCCCACGCCGACGCGCTGGTGGCGTCGTGGGACCAGGTCGAAGAGGCCGTTTCGTATATGCCTGCGGTGCCGCTCTACAGCCATTTCGGTTTTGTGTGGCTCCGTACCTGGGTGCGCCCGCTGATTCCCAACCTGGAGGCTATCCCCGAGGAAGGCCGGCGGTATTACGAGCGATTCATGGTCAGCACGGCCAACAATCCGAACATCAACGACCTCGGCAAGGATGTGCTCTTCGAACTCATCACGCGCGCCTCGGGCCGGCGGATGGCCGACCAGTTCGACGCCCATGTGTTGCCGCGCCTGGACGCCGCCCTGGCCGACGCACGCGGGCACCTGGAGGATACTTCGGAACCTGCCCGCGCCGTGTTTGTGGACCTACACGACCGGATCCGCGTGCTGCGCTGCTGGGCGACTACACAGCGCAACACGTGCGCCTGGGTCGCCGGCGTCTACGGCTACCTGGAAGCCGGGGAGGAGGCCGAGCGCGTTGCCAGCCGCGACTACCTCCAGGACATGATCGACCGTGACCTGGCCAACACACGCGACTTGCTCGACCTGTGGGAAACCAGTACCACCGAAGTCATCCTGGTCTCGGACGTGGGCGAAACCGCGTTTCTGTACGGCGATAATCTGGGTAGCCTGCTGCGCGAGAAAATAGCCCTGACCGAACGGTATCGGCACGCCGAGCCGTACATCGACCACGACATCATCTGGCGGCTCGTCTAACGGCATGGCTCGATCCCGGATCACGCAACAACTCATCGAGGCCGGCGCCGTCGCCGTGCTGCGGATGAACGACGCCGCCCGGCTGTTGCCGGTGGCGGAAGCGGTGTTCGAAGGCGGCGTCTTGGCCCTTGAAGTCACCATGACGGTGCCCGGTGCTCTGGCTATGATCGAAGCCCTGGCCGGACGGTTCGGCTCGGACGCGCTCGTCGGGGTCGGTTCGGTGCTCAATGCCGCCACCGCCCGGCAGGCCATTGAGGCGGGGGCGCGGTTCGTCGTCAGCCCCATTCTCAAAGAGGAAGTGATCGCGGCCACGCATCACCATGATCTGCCCGTGTTGGCAGGGGCTTTTTCTCCCACCGAGGCGCAGCATGCCCATGAACTCGGCGCCGACATCGTCAAGGTCTTCCCGGCCGACGTCGTAGGAATGGCCTTCTTCAAGGCTGTCCTGGCACCGATGCCCCATCTGAAGCTGATGCCTACCGGCGGCGTCACGCTGGAGAACGCAGGCGACTGGATCCGGGCCGGTGCCTGTGCCGTCGGCGTCGGCAGCGCGTTGCTGGACAAAAAGGCCATCGCCCGGGGCAATTACGAGGTGTTGACCGAAAACGCGCGGATGCTCCGTCGCAGCATTGCAGCAGGGCGGGTGCGTGAAACGTGATGTGTGAAACGTGATGCGTGACACGAGCCGAAGGCGACTGACCGAAGGTAAACGTGATGCGTGACGAGAGCGCAGCGACTGACGTAGTAAACGTGGGGGTGCTTATTGAAACGTCTCAGCGAGGCAACCTCACGTTTTACGTTTCACGTTTTAACACCGTCATCCTCCATGGCGAGCGCCAGCGACCCCAGCACGCCGGCCCGGTCGCCGAGGGCGGGCGGGACGAGGTAGCGGTCGATGGCATCCTCCAGGATCTCGCGCCGCTGGAGGTAGCCGTTGAGCAGGTATTGCACCTGGCGGCGAATCCTCGGGAAGAGGTGGGTCTGGTGCATGACCCCGCCGCCGAGGATGATCCGTTGCGGGGACAGGACGAGGATGTAATTGACCACGGCGAGGGCGAGGTAACGCGCTTCGAGATCCCACGCAGGATGCGCTGCGGGAAGTTCCGTAGCAGGCCGGCCCCACCGGGCGGCGAGGGCGGGGCCCGTAGCGAGACCTTCCAGGCAAGCGCCGTGGTAAGGGCAGATCCCTTCAGCCGTATCGTCCGGAGTGCGGGGTATAAAGATGTGGCCCATCTCCGGATGGAGCAGGCCGTGCAGCCGCTGCCCGGCGACCATGCCGCCTCCGCCGATGCCGGTGCCCACCGTCACGTACAGGAAGGTGTCGACGTCCTGGGCGGCGCCCCAGCGGTGTTCGCCGAGGGCCGCGGCATTGACGTCGGTGTCGAAGGTGACGGGCACGCCCAGCGCCTCGCGGAGGGCCCCGGCGACGTCGGTGTGCGCCCAGCCGGGCTTAGGGGTGCTCGTAATGAAGCCGTAGGTAGGCGAGGCCGGGTTCGGATCGACCGGCCCGAAGGAGCCGATGCCCAGGGCGACGGGCAACTCGGGTTGGGCCTGGAAGAAGGCAAGGGCCTCGGCCAGCGTCTCTTCGGGTGTGCGGGTGGGAAACCGCGTCAGGGCGCGCACGTCGTCCGGCCCGGTGCCAACGGCGCAGACGAACTTGGTGCCGCCTGCTTCGATACCTCCGTATAGGGGTTGGGTGCTCATCGTTCCAGTTCAAACAGGGCAAAAAAGGAGGTGTGCTTGAGTGTTTTGGTGTTCGGGTGTTATCGTGTTGGAGATCATCCACCTACAGGGTAGGGAATGTGGTAAAGCTACGCGTGCAGGGCTTTCAACGATCAGCGTTCAGTAGTCCGCTCGTTTTTTGAGGCTGATGGCTGAACGCTGACGGCTGAAAGCTTTTCTGGATAAACCGTCACCGCATCGCGCACCCGCACCGTCGCCACCCGAAAACACCGTAACGCTATAATACCCGCTACGCTTTTGCAACGCATAATCCTTGAGGCGGTACGAGGCTGCGGCCTTGCGTCCGGCTTGCCTCCGCGCTTGAAACATGGGTATCGGGCCGTTTGGATCGTATTCATCGTGGCCTGCACGGTGCTGCCCGCCGCCCATGCGCAGCCGGTGATCTACGTCGATGCCGATGCTGCCGGGGCCAACGACGGGGGTTCGTGGACAGACGCCTTCACCGACCTGCAAGATGCCCTGCAAGGGGCTACGGCGGGGCAGGAGATCTGGGTAGCCGAAGGCATCTATAAGCCGGTCATGCCCGCCGACCCGTCGAATGTGACCAACCCGGAGCGTAACGCGACGTTTGCGCTCAAGGACGGCGTCGCCATCTACGGCGGCTTTGCAGGCACCGAGGCGAGCCGTGAGGCACGCGACGTGCAAGTCCATGCCACCATCCTTTCCGGCGATCTCCTGGGCGATGACAACGATGTCATCCATCCGGATGAGCCGACGCGCGGGGAAAATAGCTGGCACATCGTCACGGCCGGTAACATCAACCTCGGCGTCATCGATTCGACGGCGGTGCTCGATGGGTTCACCATCACGGGCGGCAATGCCAACCCGCCGCCACCCAACACCAACAACTCGGGCGGCGGGCTGTACGTCTTCGGCAACGAAACCGACGTATCCAACCCGACGCTTCGTAACCTCGTTTTTACCGCCAACACCGCGCGTTTCGGCGGCGGGGTAGGTTGCGTCTTTGCCACTCCGATCCTGAACAACGTCGCGTTCATCGACAATGCGGCTTTCGGAGACGGCGTGCCGGGGGACGGCGGCGGCATGAACAACAGCATATGCGCCTCGACGCTCAGGAACGTCCTCTTTCGGGAGAACAGGAGCGACGGCTTCGGCGGCGGGCTGATGAACAACCGGGGCACTACGTCGCTCATCGGCGGCACCTTCGTCGGCAACATGGGGCTTCGGGGCGGCGGCATGTACAACTTGCTGGACGTGTCGGTGATCGTGAACGCCGTCTTTCTCAGCAACACAGCCGTGGTTTCCGGCGGCGGCATGTACAACGACGAGAGTAATATTGCGCTCATGAATGCCGTCTTCTCCGGCAACCGGACGCTCGACGCGACGCAGCGCGGCGGGGGCGGCATGGGCAACTTTCGCGAAGCACCTTTCCTGGCGAACGTGGTCTTCTACGGCAATACCTCGGCCCGAGACGGCGGAGCCATCTTCAACATCAACAGCGAGCCGAGGATTGTCAACAGCATCCTGTGGGGCAATGAGGCCGTCGGCGAGGAAGACGAGATCTTCAGCGGCGGCATCCCCGGCGGCAGCCCGCTGGTGGTCGCCAGCATCGTCGAAGGCGGCGTGCCCGAGAGCGCGGCGGACGGCGGCGGCAACCTCGACGCGGATCCCTTCTTCGTCGACGCCGACGGGCCGGACGATGTGACAGGCACCGAAGATGATGACTTTCACCTGCTGGGCGCATCGCCCGCCATCGATGGGGGCCTCAACCAGGGGCTCCTCTTCGACGTATTCGACCTTGACGTGGACGGCGACACGCAGGAGCGGGTTCCGATAGACCTCGCCGGCAACCTGCGCGTCCATGACGGGGGCACCGGCGTCCTCGTCGTGGACATGGGCGTCTATGAGTTCGGCGCGCCGGGCGTGCTGGTCGCCGCCGAAGAGGAGCCCGCCGACCTGCCGGCGTCGCCGGTCTTTCTGGCGGCATATCCCAACCCGTTTCGGGAAAAGGCCACGCTTCGGTATGCGCTCCCGTCGGCAGGCCGCGTCGTGCTGAAGGTCTACGACATGCTGGGGCGCGAGGTCGCCACGCTGATCGACGGTATCTTGCCGGCGGGCACGCATGAAGTGCGCTTCGAAGCGCCGGACCTGGCCAGCGGGCCGTATATCTACCACCTCAACGCCGCCGGCCGCACCGCCACGCGCACCATGATGCGGGTGCGATGAGGCGGGTCAAGTACCTCTTTTTCGAAATCTACACGGCGAATTTCAAAAGGCACTTGACCTTTTTACGATGGGTATAGTATTATGGGAATCGTAAATGCTACGTACGATCTGGTGGACGACCTTATGAAACGATCATCCCTCGGCCCGCTTGGCGAAGCGGAGATGGAGGTGTTGCAGCACGTCTGGGAAAGCGGGGGCGGCGTGACCGTCGCCGACATTCACGCGCAGGTCACCCGCAAACGGCGGGTTGCCTACACGACGATCATGACGATCATGCGCAAGCTGGCCGACAAGGGCTATCTCCGGTACGAGAAGCAGGGCAACGCCTATCTCTACGAGGCGGCGCGCTCGCCCGGCGAAGTCAAGCACAGCCTGCTGACCGGCATCCTGGGCAAGGTCTTCGGCGGCTCACCCGTCGACCTCGTCGAATCGCTGGTGAGGTATGAAGACCTCTCGGAGAAGGAGCGGGCGGAGATCAAGAACCTGCTCGAAACGATGGAGGACGACGATGAATCCGATGGCTGATTGGCTCCACCTGCTGGGTGCGTCCAGCTTCGACGTGTTCTGGCGTCCGCTGCTGGTCTGGACGCTGGTATGCTTGCCGCTGTACGCCGCTTTGCGCCTGTGGCGCGGGGCGCCGTCGCTCGTGCAGTACCACGCGCACCTGGCGTTGCTGCTCGCGTTGCCGCTGAGCCTGGCGCTGGCGCCGTTCGCGTCGTGGCTGATTCCGACGCCCGAAGCCGTCACCTTCGCGGGGGACCTGTTGGACCTGCCGCTGCCGGCGGTAGAACCGATCCCGGTGGAGGTCTCGCCGGACGCTGTCGCGCCGTCGGCGGAAGCGCTCGGTTTCGGCTGGGGGGTGACTCACTGGATCGGTGTACTGACCGTGCTGGCGGCCGGGTGTGCGGTGCTTCTGCTCATCCGCCTGGCGTATCTCACGTACGGGCTGCGCCGTTTTCGACGTCGCCTCAGCCCGGTCGATGCAGCCTCGGTGCGGTCTCTTTGCGACGGGCTGGCCCGGGAGATGGGCGTCCGTGTGCCCGTTGCGCTCTACAGCACGCAGGACGAGACGACGCCGATGACCTTCGGCTGGCAGCGGCCGGTGATCGTATTGCCGGAAGCCTTACTCGGCGACGCGCCCGCGTTGCGCCTGACGCTGCTGCACGAGTTGGTTCATGTGCGGCGGCGGGACTACGTTGTCGGCTGGGTCGTCCGCATCGTGCACGGCCTGTTTGCCGTGCATCCCGGTGTGTGGGTCCTGCGGCGCCGCATCGACCAGTACCGCGAGATTTCGTGCGACGCCGAGACGCTCGCCGGAGGGCAGGTCAAAGCCGGTCAATACGCGCGGCTGCTGGTGCGCTTTTCCCCGTTGACCGATGTGGCCGGCCCGGCGGCCCTCCGCATGGTCGAGTTTGATTCTACCCTCAAAAAACGGATTACCGCTATGCACAACCTCACGCAAGCTGCCTCATCCCTCCGCCTGCGCCGATGGAGCCTGCCCCTGGCTGGCCTGCTTCTCTTGATTCCGGCCCTGTTCATCGCCTGCGCGACGGAAAACACCACGTCCGAAACCGTCATCGTCGCGGCGGAGTCGGCAGACGCCGTAGAAGAGGTGGAACTGGCCGATGCGACCGAGGAGGCTGAACACCGATTTGGCGTCATGGTACGGCAACGGAGTCAGGAAGAAGAACTGGCACAGCGCCGGCACGAGCTGGCCCTGCGGCAACAGGAAATGGCCCTTCATGAAATGGAGCTTCGCCTCAAGGAGTCGGTGGAGCGACAAAAGATGCAGGAGCTAGATCGAGTGCATGAGCAGCGTTTCGCGGCTCAGGAGTTGAAGCGCTTCGCGGTGCAGATGGAGTATCTCAAGGAGGAGATCAAGAAAGGCAAACGCGCGCTTGACGATCCAGCACAGCGCAAAGAGCTTGTTGAACGGGGTGAGTTCGACCTGACTACACAGCGCCTTCAGCTGCTGAACGCCCTGTACATGCAGCGGCTGGAGCAGTACGAGACGATGAAAATGCAGCAGTTTACCGAGGAAGCACTCCGTAAAAGCGCGGATGCTCCGTAAGGATGGCCCGTCGAGCTTGGCGTCTCTCCGAGTGATTCTTTTACGGGTCGCCTACCCCGATGCCTTGCATCGGAAAGCAACCGCTTCCTTCGACGGATACCTCGGAGCGTGCTCCCAGGAGGGTCATTATCGCGAGGCGTCGTCCTCGGGAAGCCCCTTACGTGCGCGCAGGGTGAAAAGCCCGACCCGAGACCAGGTCTCGGGTCGGGCTTTTCACCCTTTGGCCCACCCCGGCTAAACGCTTATTTGTACTACGAAAAGGCAAACGCATTTCAGCATGGTCGGCGATTTATTCAGTGACCCCCTTGACGTGTTTCCTCGTTTGGTCGATACATAGGATTGTTTCTTGCCGTAGGCGGCCCTAGACGGGGCGTGTATTTTCTTGATGTCGCGCATGCGAATCGCCTTCTCCTTTCAGGCTGGCGCAGGAGCAACAGGCGTGATAGGGTAATTGCTGAAGCAATACCCGAAGAAATACGCGGTGCTTGACTTTGCCCTCATAAGAGCGGATGTTACGCACGACAGTCAATACGCACGGAGATCGTCAACGGCCCTAGAGAAAAACAAAAAGCGTTGTCCGCGTTGCAGCCCGAGATTTTGTGATAGCCTTCATCTTGGTTACAGATCTATAGGACGCCCGGAAGTGCCTGTGAAAATATTCGCTACGCTATACGTCGCAACCCCCCATAGCGGCAGAGCCATTCGGCGCCCCTGGCGAGCCATAGGGGTCTTCGGGGCACTCGGCCTGCTTCTTTTGGCAGGGGGTTGCATCCAAGCCCGGGAGACGCTCGTGCCTTCGAGCGCGTTAAAAGAAATGGACATTGAGGCGTTGATGAACCTCGAAGTGACGTCGGTGTCGAGGCGCCCGGAAAAATTGTCGCAGACGGCCTCGGCCATCCAGGTCATCACCGGCGAGGATATCCGGCGCTCCGGCGCCACGCGCCTGCCCGAGGCGCTGCGCCTGGCCTCCAATCTGGCCGTCGACCAACTCGATGCAAGCCAGTGGGCCATCAGCGCGCGCGGATTCAACAGCCCCCTGGCCAACAAGCTCCTCGTGCTCATTGACGGACGCACGGTCTATTCACCCTTGTTCGCTGGGGTGTTCTGGGACGTGCAGGACGTGCTGCTGGAGGATGTTGAGCGCATCGAGGTCATCAGCGGGCCGGGCGGCACGCTCTGGGGTGCCAACGCCGTCAATGGCGTGATCAACATCATCACGAAGAGCGCGAAAGCCTCACAGGGGGCGTTTCTCGGCGCGGGGGGCGGCACGGAGGTGCGCGCCTTCGGCCGCGCGCGCTACGGCGGCGCGTTGGCCTCCAACCTTTATGGTCGGGCCTACGGCAAATACTCGGACTACGACGGCAAAGTGCTTGCCGATGGCCGGGACGCCAACAATGACTGGCACATGGGGCAAGGAGGGGGTCGCCTGGATTGGGAAGCCTCCGAGGCCACGCTCTTCACGCTGCAAGGCGACCTTTACGAGAACCGGCTTCCCCTGGCCGGCCCCGATGACATCGTCACCCGGGGCGCTAACGTGATGGGCCGGTGGTCGCATACCCTTTCCGAAGCCTCCCATGTCAAACTGCAAGGGTATGTAGACCGGATGCATCGCAACATTCCGGGCCAGTATGACGACGTGCTCTATACCTACGACCTTGATTTTCAGCACCGGTTTGCCCTGGGTGCGCGGCATGCCGTCGTTTGGGGGACAGGATACCGGCGCGTCGCAGATAACTTCGCTCCGGGTGCCCTGGCGCTCGTCTCGCGACGCGTCTCCTTAGAGACGTTCAGCGCGTTCGTGCAGGATGAGATGGCCCTCTCAAGAGACCGGCTGCACCTGACGCTCGGCACCAAGGTGGAGCACAACGACTACACGGGTCTTGAAGTCCAGCCGCATGTTCGCCTGGTCTGGCTATGGAGCCAGCAGCAAACCCTCTGGGCAGCAGTCTCGCGTGCGGTGAGAACGCCCTCCCGGCTGGATCGAGATCTCGTCGTTTTGCCAGGACGCGACTTCGACTCGGAGAAGCTGCTGGCATACGAAGGGGGCTACCGCGCCCAGCCGCACGAGCAGCTTGCCGTTTCGCTGGCGGTTTTCTATCACGATTATGACGATCTGCGTAGTGTGGAGCAGGTCGATCCTCCGGTGCCGTTCGTTGTGGGTAACGGCCAAGCGGGCGCGTCTTACGGAGCGGAATTGTGGGGGGATTATCGTCCTGCGCAGGGGTGGCGGCTGCGGGCGGGCTACACGGCAATGCGTGTGGACATCCGGGCCAAACCGGGCAGCACAGACCGGACGTCCGGGGCGAGCGAAGCGGCCGATTCGGACCATAATTTTTCGGTGCGTTCGTCGCTGGATTTGCCCGCGCAGGTTGAATTCGATACGATGTTTCGTTACGTGAGTCGCCTGAGGCATCCTAGCGTTCCCGTTCCGGGGTACGCGGAACTGGATATACGTCTGGCTTGGCGGCCGACGCCGACGCTGGAATTTTCGGTTGTAGGGCAGAATCTTTTGCACGCCCGCCACGCTGAATTCGGCGATCCGGGCACCCGCCAGGAGATCGAGCGCGGTGTTTACGGAAAGGTCACATGGCGACGGTAAGAGAGGCAGCGTACCGGTGGTCAACCTGGCGGTGGAGAGGCGTATCCAAAGTCGGGTTGGTCTTGTCTGCCCTGCTTCTGGTGGGTGCGCTGGATGGGTATGGGCAAGCGGCAGCGCCCCCGGAATACCAGGTCAAAGCTGTTTTTTTGTTCAACTTCACGCAGTTCGTCGCGTGGCCGCCTTCGGCCTTCCCGGATGGGCAGGCCCCGTTGGTCCTGGGCGTCCTGGGAGACGATCCCTTCGGCGGTTTTCTGGACGAGGCCGTGCGCGGTGAAGTGGTCAATAGCCACCCGATGGTCGTCGAGCGCTACCGTCAGGTAGAGGACATCGAGGCGTGTCACATCCTGTTCATCAGCGCATCGGAGGCCGGGCGCCTGGAGCGGATTTTCGCATTGTTGAAAGGCCGGAACATCCTCACCGTGGGCGATAGCGCCCGTTTTGCACGGCAGGGCGGGATGGTTCAGTTCGTGACGGAAAGGAACAAAATCCGGCTGCACATCAACGTGGAGGCGGCCGAAGCGGCTGCGTTGATGATCAGTTCCAAGCTGCTCCGGCTGGCCGAGATTGTTACGCCTGAGACGGATTAACCGATGAAATTCAGGGACACACCGATCCAGCGGAAGGTGATGATGGTCATGCTGCTGACCAGCGGGGCGGTGTTGCTGCTGATGGGGACCGCGTTCTTTGCCTATGAATTCCTGACGTTCCGGCAGACGCTGGTCCGGCAGCTCTCTACCCTCGGGGAAATCATCGCCACCAACAGCACGGCCGCCCTGGCCTTCGACGACCGGGAGGGCGCGACCGAGATACTGGCTGCGCTCCAGGCTGAAGGGCATATCGTGGGGGTGAGCCTGTATGACCGGGAAGGGCAACTCTTTGCGCACTATCCCGTGGCGTTGCCTTCCCAGGCTTTTCCGGGCGTTCCGGAGCAGGAGGGCTATCGGTTTGAGCACGGGCATCTGGCCGGATTTCAGCCGGTCATGCAGGGGGGCAGGCGGCTGGGCACGCTCTACCTGAAATCGGACATGGGGGCCATGTATGAGCGATTCCGGCTCTACGGCAGGATCGCTGCCCTGGTGCTGGGCCTTTCCTTTTTGTCCGCCTACTTGCTCTCCAGGGCGCTCCGGCAGCAGATCGTGCGGCCCGTCCTGGCGCTCGCCGAAACGGCGCGGGCCGTCTCCGAGCGCCGGGATTATTCCGTCCGCGCCGAAAAGCTCAGCGAGAATGAACTGGGCCAGTTGACGGATGCCTTCAACCACATGCTCACGCAAATCGACGCGCAAAACCAGGCCTTACGTGAGGGGGCGGCCCGCCTGCGTGCCGTGCTGAATGCCGCGCACAACGCCGTGATGGTGATCGATGCCGGGGGCACCATCACGGATTGGAATGACCGTGCCGAAACGATCTTCGGCTGGAGACGAACGGACGCCATCGGCCGAGAGTTGGCCGAAACCATCATCCCACCGCACTATCGGGAGGCGCACCGGCGCGGCCTGAAACACTTCCTTGCTACCGGCGAAGGTCCGGTATTGAATCAACTCATCGAGATGAGTGCGTTGCGGCGCGACGGCACCGAGTTCCCCGTTGAACTATCCATCAGCCCCCTAAAAACCGGCGATGAGGTGACGTTTTGCGGCTTCATCACCGACATTACCGAGCGCAAGCAGGCCGAGCGGGCGCTCAAGCGGTATGCAGCCGAACTCAAACGCTCCAACGAAGAACTCGAACAATTCGCCTACGTCGCCTCGCATGATCTGCAAGAACCCCTTCGCAAAGTTATCAACTTCACGCAACTGCTGGCCCGCCGCTACGAGGGGCAACTCGACGAGAAAGCCGACACTTTCGTCGCCTACATCGTCGATGGGGCCACCCGCATGCAGGGCCTTATCAACGACCTGCTGACCTTGTCGCGCGTCGGCACACGCGGGAAGGCCTTTGCGCCTACCGACCTTGAAACCGTGCTCAACGTGGCGTTGGCCAACCTCAGGGTAGCCCTCGAAGAGACCGGGGCGGAGGTCACACGCGAGGCGCTGCCGACCCTGATGGCCGACGGCAGCCAACTGGCGCAACTGTTTCAGAACCTGATCGGCAACGCGATCAAGTTTCGCAGCGACGTGCCGCCTGGCGTGCATGTGGGGGCGGAGTGCCGGGAGGGGGCGTGGCGCTTCTCGGTGCGGGACAACGGCATCGGCCTCGCACCGGAGTTCGCCGAGCGGATCTTTGTGCTTTTCCAGCGCCTGCACAGCCAGGCTGAGTATCCGGGCACCGGGATCGGGCTGGCCATTTGTAAGAAGATCGTCGAGCGGCATGGAGGGCGAATCTGGGTTGCGTCCCAGCCCGGCGAAGGTGCCACGTTTTATTTCACCATCCCGGTCGATGGAGGGCCTCAATCATGAAGGACTACAGCGTCAGTAAGCCTATCGAGGTATTGCTCGTCGAAGACGACCTTGCCGATGTGGATCTGACGCAAGAGGCGCTGCATGAAAGCAAGCTCTTGCTCAATATCAACACCGTAGAGGACGGCTTCAAGGCGCTGGCCTACCTGCGCTGTGAAGCGCCGTACACCGCCGCGAGGCGCCCCGACCTGATCTTGCTCGACCTTAACATGCCCCGGAAGAATGGGCGTGAGGTGCTGCGCGAAATCAAAGCCGATGATCGCCTGAAGTGCATCCCGGTCGTCGTGCTGACTACCTCGCAGGCCGAGGAAGATATTATAGAGTCGTACAACCTGGGAGCCAATTGCTACATCACCAAGCCCGTTGGCCTGCGCGAATTTGAGAAGGTTGTGCTCTGCATTGAGGCGTTCTGGTTCACGGTTGTGACACTTCCCACGAGGGAAACGCATGTATGACGACCGGCTGAACATATTGCTGATCGAGGACGACCCTGGCGACGCCACCTATCTCCGGGAAATCATCCCCGCCGAAGAACGTGTGCTGTTCAACCTGACATGGGTCGACCGGCTCCAGGCGGGGCTGGAGGTGCTGTCCAAGGGCCCTATCGACGTGGTCCTGCTCGACCTGAACCTACCCGACAGCGAGGGGCTTGAGACGCTTGAAAAGGTGAATGCGCTCGCTCCCAGTGTACCCGTCGTAGTCCTCACCGGCCACACGGATCAAGAACGCGGTGTAGCGGCGGTAAAACACGGCGCCCAGGACTACCTGATCAAAGGCCAGGTAGATCGCAACTTGCTGATACGGGCCTTGCGGTATTCTGTGGAGCGGATGCGGCTGAGTGAGCAGACTCGGAAAGTGTTGACTGAGGCCAAGGAAAAGGCGGAGGAAATGAACCGCCTCAAGGACGCCTTCCTCGCCAACATGAGCCACGAAATTCGCACCCCGCTCGCGGCCATCATCGGCTACGCCCAACTCTTGGCCGAGAAGGTGCCCGAACCGCAACGCCATTTTATCCAGGAGATCAAAAACAGCGGCCATCGGCTTCTCAACACGCTCAACACGGTGCTCGACCTTTCGATGCTTGAGGCGGGAACGCTCCAACTCAACCGAGAAGTGCTCAACGTCGGCACGGTGGTGCAGCAAACGGTGCAGTTGCTCGAACCGCTGGCCCGGGACAAAGGGCTGCGCTTGCAGGCACGCCAACCCACCGCAAAGGTAGAAGCGCTGCTCGATCGTGCCTGTCTGAACCGGATCCTGAACAATCTCATTGGTAATGCCATCAAATTCACGGTGCAGGGCGAGGTCGCTGTCACCGTGCGTGCGGTGGAGCAGCGCGTCGAGATTGAGGTCAGCGACACCGGCATCGGCATCAGTGAGGCCTTCAAGCCTCGTCTGTTCGAGGCTTTCAAGCAGGAGAGCACGGGGCTGGCCCGGTCGCATGAAGGCACCGGGTTGGGGCTGGCGGTTACCAAACGGTTGGTCGGCTTGATAGAGGGCAAGATCACGGTGGAGAGTCAGAAGGGCCAGGGCAGCCGCTTCACCGTAACGTTTCCTGCGCTAGCCACGCAGCCTGACGCCCCGGCCAGGAAGCCGGGGAACGGGTTGCATGCTGCTGCCGAGGAGCTATCTCGAAAGCCTACTCGCATCCTGGCGCTGGACGATAATTCGTCGATGCTGTATTTGTTGGAGCGCTTTCTTATGGCGCTGCGGGATGTAGAGGTGGATACGGCGGAGGATGAAACGACGGCCCTGGCGTTAGCGCGCCGACAGCACTACGACATCGCGCTCCTGGACATCAATCTCGGTGTTATACGGACGGGTGTGGACGTGCTGCATGAGTTGCGGCGGTTGCCGGAGTATACGACGATTCCTGCCGTGGCTGTGACGGCCTATGCCCTGCCGGGCGACCGGGAGCGGTTTCTGGAGGCAGGTTTTAACGCCTACCTGGGCAAGCCGTTCACGGAAGAACAGTTACGCGAGGTGCTGGTCGAGACGCTGCGTGCCTGACCATTTCCAGGTGCGTTGCCCCATCTACCCGGCCGGTACGGTGGCGTGGATCTTTTTTACGACAACGACCTCGGCGGCCTGCGAGAAGTCCACCGGCTCCTTCGACCGCGTCAGGAATAAATAGCCGCCGTACTGCATGAAGTATTTGTAAGATCTGGGGAAACGCACAGGCAGCGCCAGCACCATCGGCCGGTTTGACTTTTGGAGGAGGGTACCAAAAGTCTCGCGATCGACCTCGGCGACCAGCATGGGTCCGCCGCCTCCTTGCGGTTGTGCAGGGATAATCATGGGTGGTTGTGACCAGTGCACGCTGTTTTGCGCGGCCAGGGCGTGCAGGTAGGACAACAACTCGTCCTGGATGTTTCGCCTCGGGCATCGCCCTTGCCAGGTTATCACGACAGATCCCATACAGGTAGCGTACCTCGCCGGGTTGGTTGAAAGGTTGATCCTGCCGACGACTACGCAGGGCAACGGAAAGCAGGCATGTCCACTTTTCCCCGGTTGATCCGTGTTTGTCCGTGAAGGCCGGCGGAAAGCCTGCGGCCTGTACTCACTCAGCCATCAACCCAATGGATTGTGCCATGAAAAAGATGTGGATGAACCGGCTCGTCCCGGTAGGGTGTGCGAACGTGTTTCTGATCCTGCTGTTATGCTGGCCGTGCGGAACGACGCTGGCCCAGTCGGCGGGGCAGCCCACCATCGGGGAGGTTTTTCGAGCCGTCTCCCCGGCGATCGTCAAGGTCTGGGTGCATTTCATCTGAGTTGAAGGCGATGTTTCCTGCTAGTAAGTTGAGATGTCCAAATCCAACCCATCCAGCGAGGAAACATGCCTTCAAACCCAGAGACCATTATACGTGATATTCAAATCGAGTTCGACGCCTTAATCGACTTTGTAGCCGGAGACCAAGCCCACACGGCCCAGGTCTATGCCATTGAGCGGGGGCTACTTAAGTACCGAGGCAAAAGAAATTGGGTACAACCTTAAGGCGCCGATGCGCGTTTGCGCAGGGTCTTCTGTTTGCTCACCAAGCTCTGCACCCCCATGCGGTTTGTCGCTCCGCTCGATCCCGAAACCAAGGCCCAACTCCAAGACCTGATGAAAACCCATCCGGTCTCTCAGGTGCGCCACCGCGCCCACGCCCTCTTGCTCAGCGACCAAGGCTTCCCGATCAATCACCTCGCCGAGATCTTCTTCGTCGATCGCGAGACGATCACCCACTGGCTCAATCGCTGGGACCAAGACGGCCTCGACGCCTTGGAAAACAAGCCCCGTCCGGGGCGTCCCCGCTCCATCGACGAGGCCCGCGAGACAAAGGTACTCGACGAGGTGCGCCAAGAGCCCCGCCAACTCAAAACCGGGATGGCGCGCCTGAGCCGCTTCTTCTCGGTGAGTCTCTCGACGATCAAACGCCTGCTCCATCGACACGGTTATCGCTGGCGTCGGGTGCGCCGCAGCCTCAAGACCCAACGGGACGAGGCAGCCTTTCGAGCGGCCCAAGCAGAGCTTAAGCGGCTGCAAAAACAAGAAGATGCCGGCGAGATCGACCTGGTCTATTTCGATGAAGCTGGCTTCAGCCTCGTGCCGGTCGTTCCCTACGCCTGGCAAGGACCCGGAGAGCAGATCGAACTGCCTTCGTCTGGGCATCATCGTCGGTTGAATGTGCTGGGTTTTCTCAAGCGCGACAACAGCTTCGTGCCCTAGGTCATCGAAGGCAGCGTCTCGAGCGAGATGGTCATTGCCTGCATCGACGCCTTTGCCAAGGGCTTGAGCAAAACGACCGTTTTGGTCATCGACCGAGCCCCGATCCACACGGCGAAGACCTTCAAAGCAGCGATGGCGCGTTGGCAGGCGAAGGGGCTGCGCCTGTTTTTCCTTCCGTCCTACAGTCCGGAGTTGAACCTGATCGAGCGACTCTGGCAAGAGATCAAGTACCGGTGGTTGCCCTTGTGGGCGTATGAGAGTTGGCATAAGCTCAAGGCGGCGCTGGATGAGGTCTTGGTCGGCGTCGGCGAGAAATACCAAATTTCTTTTGCTTAGGTACTTAGCTTCAGGTCAGGCTCCTCTTGGCCGACGATGTGGCGATAATCACGAGCCAGGTCTTCGGGGGGAAGTTCCTTTGCGGACGCCGTTCGCAGACGTTCGAGATAGGACGGTGAACCTATCTCGAACGGGACTATATGGTCAGCGATTTCTGTTTGATCATCTGGTAGCGCGTCTTCAGTCATAAGTATATTTGATGTTTAGTGGAACAGGAGGCCTCCAGTAATAGAGACGGCCCTTGGAGCTAAAGTGTGCGCAAAAAAAGTGTTGGTAAAATGCAAACCTCATCCAGGTCACTGGAAACGCGTTCTGCTAGATGGTAAAGCGGCACGATGCAAAATGATAGTTCTCCGCCCGCCGCCGATCTTGAGTATCTCCCTCGGCTTATTTCGCCGTACGGATGATCTCTTTCAATTTGATAGATTATCTTTCTTTGTATGGCGGTCGCCGCCGACGTTGACTGTGCGAAAATGCCTTAAATCGCCTGAAAAGGCATCTTTGCGGCCCTTGACACGATCAACCAAAGAGGCTACCGCTATAGCAAAGATAGTCTATCAAGTGAAGCCGATGCTGGATATCGGATTGGCCTCAGTACGAAAGCTCGTCGCGTTCCAGATCAAACTTATCGTAACTGATCCGTGCTTGGTAGAGCCGAACGCTGTCATCTCGGCGCCGCAACAGCATCTTGATCAGGTCAACATTACTTGGAGAGACTTTCGCGCCGAGAATGACTTCCGCGATAGCACCTACCGGCAATTGTTGTGCTCGATCAGTCTTATCCAGGGGCATGAGGTGACCTTCTTCGCTAAATTTCATCATAAGTAGCCGCCATTCAACCTCGTAGTCCCAGTCCATCGCTTTGTGCGTCAGCAGCTTCTCAACGATCTCCCACTCGCTCATTTCGCAAGGTATCAGGAGCGGCATCTTCTCGACGTACGTTACTTGCGTTGGACGTATCTGCAGACCTGGAGTGGGAGTATGTCGTTCTGCCTCTGGTTTTGCTCCAGACACCTCTCGCATCCAGCGGAGCAACACCTCCTGGTCAAACCCTACTGCGAAGCCGGTGTGTGATTCTGTATAATGCGCCCAGATGAGCTTGCTTCTTTTCTCTCTCCAGTATGGGGCGAGCGGTAGCACGCCAGTCTTTGGATTGATGACGTTTTCCATTTGATGCTTATGCAGGATCTGCACTACATCATGCGTATTATCTAGCTCCTTACGGGCCGCTGCTAGTGCCTCGTCCAGAGACAGTTGCGGATCACGCTGTAGTGCCACTTCGGCCATCCTTTGAAGTTGCCACTCCTCAGGGCACTTATCCACTCGGATTGGGATATTGCAGTCAAAAGGGTCGTTGAACTGTAGCGGCCCAGAAAACCACACCTCACTGTGCGTGATCGAGCGCATGTGATGGGGATTGTTGAAGTTTCGGAACTTGTAGAGATAGGGCATCAAGGCGTGCTTTTCGAAGTGAGTGGATGACTATGAATCTATAACCGCAACGTGCTCCTCAAGCAATTCTTGCGCCTGCTTCTTGAGCTGTTGAAAGATTCTATCCAGACGAGTGAGCGGTACTGCTTGCAATGACAGGAAGTACGGGTCTGTTGGCTGGGGCGAAAGCCCATCTACCGAGACCAGCTTGAGGAGCGGAGCAAACGGGTATTTCTGGTGACGCAAGTGCCGGACCGCCTCCGTGTTGAACAGCAAGCCCTGGCCGGCGTCACTGAATAGGCCCTCTTTCTGGTGACGCGCCAGGTTAACAAGCGTCGCCCTGAGTAACAACGCACGCGCCTTGGATTCCCAGGCGGCTCGGCGTGCTTCTCGAAGTTGTGCGGCTTGTTCTTCGAATTGATTCGATTCCTGGTCGACATGGCGGTCGAGATCCTGTTGTGCTTCACGGCGCTGGGCTTCCGACCACCCTTCGGACGGCTCATCGCGACATACGACATCGAGCAACTCATCCAGTCTTTCGATGCGACAGACGGCGCCGTCCTGGCCTCGATAGTACCAGCCCACAGAAGGCGTTGGCGTTTCTGTGGCTATCCGTATTGCAACGCCGTCCCTGAAAGCCTCGTCATCGGTGCCGTCATCCAGGACGTGCTCAAATAGACGGTCGAGCAGTGGATGGCCATACGTCAGGAAGGTGAGGGTGGAGGGGTGCTCGTCGTAGCACGCTGGGTCAAAGGTAACCGCCACATCATCACTCGCCAGTTGGAGCCAGTACGCCCGTTCGATGGATTCGTGGGGACGGAAAAGCCTGCTGGTGACGGGCAGGGAGAGCAGTTGTTTTTCCAGGTCCTGCAAGCGGACAGGCGTGGGCAGGTGGGTGCCACCTTCGGCCTCGTTTGCCCATTGGTCCAGGTCGAGGCCGGACTTGGCTTCCTCTAACGCTTCCCGAATACGCTCCAGTTCTTCTTGAAGAGCCTGCTGGCGTTCTTCGGCCGGCTTCATCGCTACGGTCTGGATCGTGCGACTAACCTGGCCCAGGATCGGTTGCAATCGCCCTACCACATCCTGGAACCAGTCGATCCGGTCTTCCAATGCATGATAAACGTTTGACTCGACTGTGTTTTCGTAGAAGTAATTGTGAATGGCGACCTCTTCGTAGCGCTGGCCGATACGGTCGATGCGCCCAATCCGCTGCTCGGCGCGCATGGGGTTCCAGGGCATGTCGTAGTTGATCAAGACGCCGCAGGTTTGCAGGTTGAGTCCTTCGCTGGCGGCTTCCGTGCAGAGCAGGATCTTGACCTCTTCTCCTTCGCGGAAGGCGTTCTTGATCTCTTCCTTCGTGACGGGCACCCACATAATGCCGTCATAGCGTTCCCCACCGCGCCCGCTGTAGCAGGCCACCTGGGTGCCGTACATCAACCGCAATCGTTCCCGAAGGAAATCCATCGTGTCGGTGTATTGCGTGAAGACAATCGCCGTGTCTCGCTTGAGGAAGAGGTGCTGCAAGTCTTGCAGGAGTTGCTCGGCCTTTGAGTCGTGCTGGCTCAGGGCACCCAACTCATGCAGGAAATCCTCGACGTAGGCGATCTCGGCCTGGAAGACGGAAGGGTCGAGGGCTTCCAGTTCGTCGTCGAAGTCGAAGCTGAGGGCTTCTTGCTCCAGGTCGTCGTCGTCGAAGACGGGGAGGAGGCCGGTCTGCTCGGCGGCCTGAAGCCCGCGCAGGAAGTCGAGGCGGCGCTCCAGGCTCTTACGAACGGCGTAGAAGCTGCTCGTCAGCCGGCGCCGGTAGATGGTCATCACAAAGCCCAGCCCCTTGCGCTCCGATTCGTAGGTCTGGTAGAACTCGGTGATGTACTCTTCGAGGCGGTCGTACAGGGGGCGCTCATCTGCCGGGCGGAGCGGGATCCATACCGGGGTTACGTCACGCGTGGGCACGGTGGCATCGAGCAGGCCGCGCTCCAGGTAGCGGCGCAGCAGCCCCCGCGTGTTGCGGAAGACCAGGCGCCGTAGCGGCGTGTGGTGACGCGATAGTTCGAGGGCGACGGTCTGGGCCTGCGGAGAGAGGTGCTGGATCGTACGCCCCGGCTGTTTGTCGTACACCAGCCCTTCCACACGGCTCCATTCCACGGGGCCCAGCTTCTCGCGGGCGGACTGCTGGAAGCGCTCGTCCAGGCCCGTCAGCTTGACCTCGGCGCGGATCATCTCCATCACGTAGTCCCAGTTGGCGCTCCACACGCCCTGGCGTATCTCTGTGAAGAAGCGAAGGAAGGCCCATCCGTCCGTGCCCCAGGTACCTGCCAGGCCGAGCAGGTTGACGAGGTCCCAGATCTCGATGGGGTCGACCTGCATGGGGGTGGCGGTGAGCAGCAGGAGGCCGTCGGTGCGTTCCTGAAGGCCGATCAAGAGTTCGAGCAGCCGGTTGGGGCGGTACTGGGTCCGGTCGAGGAAGTCTTTACGGCGGGCGTGGTGGGCCTCATCGACGACCACGAGGTCCCAGCGTTCGGCGGCGAGCAGCGTACCCTGGCGGTCGCGGCGTTTGACGAGCTGGCTCGAAGCCAGGGCGATCTCGACGTCATTCCAGGGGTTGTGTGGGTTCGGCGGTATGGCTTCGTTGTGGACGTCCAGGAAGGTGGCGCCGTCGTAGCGAGGCACGTTGAGCGCGAACTTCTCATACAACTCTTCCTGCCACTGGCGCAGCACCGACTTGGGCGTGAGGATCAGGATGCGCCGTGCCCGGCCCGACAGGTAAAGCTGGCGGATGACGAGGCCGGTGGAGATGGTCTTGCCCAGGCCCACCTCGTCGGCGATGAGATACCGATGGGGAAATTTGGCGATGGCCTGCCGGGCGATGTAGACCTGGTGCGGCCAGGGCTGGATCGCGCAGGTGGCGGCCCCCAGACCGGAAGCGCCGGCCAGGTAGGGGGCATCCTTGAGAAACTGGAGGATGAGACGCTCGCGGGCTCGCCGGGCTTCGGCGTCGGCCAACGCCTCGGCTTCTTCATCCGCCGTGCGCTCCAGGGGATCGCGGGTGGGTGCGGACGACGGCTTGAAGCGCAGCAGCTTCTTGCGCGCCGCCTCCGGGATCGGCATGGCGACCCAGTCCGGCTCGGTGCCCTTCCAGAGCCGGTCGAAGCGGGCCGATTCTTCTTTGATGTAGATGGACGTGCCGTCCCACGAGCGGAAGACGTGGAACACCTCGTAGTTCTTGATCCACCCGCTGACGGATTCGTTGCTGCTACCGCTGAAGGCGATCTGATCTCCGTCAGCGTCGGTAAAGATGCCGGTCTTGGGGTGGTAGTACGGCTCGCCCTGGCGTTCCGGGAGCGGCAGGCCGTCCTTGTCCAGAGGGAGCACGACCTTGATCTCCAGCGCGCCCTCGGCGACCATCCAGGCCAGGGCTTCGAGGCGCTGTTTCAGGGCTTTTTCGGTCGGCTCGGTGAAGTTGCGCTCGGTGACTTCATCCAGCTTTTCCTTGAGGGTGTATCCTTTGCGGATGGCGTCTACGTCCTCGGGGCTGAGTTGGGCGCCGACCAGCAGGCGCATCGTGCCGCCGTTGGCAATAAGACGGCTGATGCCGGCGGCGGCGATGGCCAGCGTGTAGCTGGAGAAGAACCCGGCGCTGCGGTCGTACTGCTTGCTGGCGCCCAGCGCGGGGATGTAGAATTCGTGCAGGCGGTCGTCGGAAGCCCCGTAGGAGTACTTGAACGGTATGTCGCGCAGGCGAGGAGGCATGAACGGGGCGAACTCCTACTTCAGATCCAGCACGAGTTGTTCGATCTGCTGCTCTTCCGGGTCGACGGGGACCTCGATGTCTTCGAAGAAGGCGGCGCGGAGTTTTTCGAGGCTATCCGCTTCAGGGCGCACGTACTTGCCTTTGATCCGGGTGCGCGGGACGGCATTGATCATGGCCTCGACGACGGCTTTGAACGTCGTGTCGGTGCGGAAGCCGGTGCGCTTCAGGAAGGCGTCGCAGGCGGGGCCGCCGTCTTCCTTATAGACGAGCAGAGCCGTGTGGACGGCGTCGAGCCAGGTGGTGAAGGTGTTGGCGTCCGGGTTGACGAGGCTCTTGCTCCGGCGCTCTTTGGGCTGCATGAGTTGGACGTTCTTGCCTTTCTTGCGCAGCACGCGCCGCCCGACGAGGTCGTCCTCCACGTTGAGGCCCAGGGCGATGGCGAGCTTGCGGGCTTCGTCGGCGGGAAATTGCTCGGCCCGGAAGGCGTCCCAGGCCATGAGGTACCAGTCGGTGATCAGGTCGAACTGGATCTCGCGTCCGTGCAGCAGGCCCAGCTTGCGCAGGCGGACGACCTCTTCGCGGGCCAGTTCCAGAGCCGTTTCCGGACGAAGAGCCTTGGGTTTGCCGGTGCGCTCGTCCACCTCGCTGGTAAGGACGGGCCAGTTACGGGAGATGACGGAGAGGACCGGGCCGAACGTGCTGATATAGAGATCCACGCCCGTGACGCCCTGCTCGACGAACTGCTTGGCTGTTTCGCGGGCTGTACGCCTTACCTCTCCCTGGATATCATCCCACCAGACGGAATCAGTTTCTGCCGGGCGCTTGCGGCAGGTGAGCAGGATGGTGCTCTGGGCTGAATTGGTTTTGGCTTGATGGAGGGAATGCTCGCTCTCTGTGTGGACGGGCCAGGAGGTTTCGACGGTGAAACCAGCTTTTATGAGCGCTGTTGCCAGTGTGTCCCAGGCTTCGACCTTTTTGTGCGTGAACATGACTGTCATTACGCCATTGTCTTGGAGGACGCGATGCGCTTCCCGAAACGTGGCCGCCATCTTGCGCTCATAGTCGCGCTCGGCCATGTTCTTCTTTTTTCGGCCAAGTTCTTTGAAACGTGCATAGTTGGCGACGGCTTCATCTTCTTGGTTGGTAAGATCTGTGGAAAACCAATCCGGGTAGAGATGTCCTAACGTACGTTTGAGCCAGACATAGAAGAAGTCAGCCAACTCCGCGTACATCACATTTTCAAAGTACGGAGGATCAGTGATGACAGCGTGAACACTCTTATCTGGGATTGATATTAATTGGCTTGCCAAACCCTGAGTTATTGTCAAATCGTAGGTGGATTTCGCACTCCAGGCTGAGGACGTATCATCTTTGTCCACAAGCTTTACAAGATCATGATAGGCATCGGCTACCTGACTGATGCACCAGGGTAGTAGGTCTGAAGCGCAATCGAATTCGCCGTAGCTCCATACAAAAGCATAGTTGTGTTTGTCAAAAATGCTGCGAATACCACGGCTCGGATCGAATCGACATGCACGGTTGTTGTAAACAACCGCTTTGTCCAGTGCTAGCGCGAGCAGTGTTTCTATTGCCCTAGCCCATGGTTCCTCAAGTTTGGTATACAGTTCTTTCCGTAGATTCCTCAACTCTTTCACATAGGTTGCTAAACCAAGCAGTTGACGTGGGGAGAAGAAGTCACGCCAGTGATAGATACCATAGAGACGATGCCCACGATCATAGTTAGAAACGCCAATGGACTCAGTCGGGATAAATTCTTCTGCTTCCCACGTTGCCTGATACCGTTTGGTGTCTTCGATCGCTTGTGCTACACTCGCTAGGTCCTGATCAGTTGGACTGCGAAAATCGGGTGTACCAGGATTCTTATTGGCAATCGCATAGATTATCTCTCCCATACGACCTGCCTGGGCTTCTCGTTTGACATAGTCTCCATCAATGGTATCTCTGGTCCAGGGTGAACGTCCTACGCCTCCACTTATAGTACCTTCATTGGGATCGAAATCGATTGCTGATCCACGCACGATCTCGAAGCGAGGTACATTCCATTCTTCTCGTACCAAAAGACGGACGGCTACCTCGGGATTCTTGCTGATCCACCAATTCGGACTGAGAGGAACAATCTTACCTGTAGTCGGACATGAAACGGTCCTGGCCCACAGATAAGTAGGCTTATAATCCTTGGGATTGTCGAAGTAGTAACGTGACAAATTCTCCTTCACAGTTTTACTCCATTTCTTGCCCCACTTTCTCAAGTCATTCTCCAAGCTCTCACCGAAACGATAGGGGAAATCTAAAGTCGCCAATAGAATTACTGCTGCAACGGGATTGAGCTCATTAGCGATTGTGCTGATGTCATATCGGAGAGCCTCAAAGGGAATAGATCCGCCACCTGAGAACGGATCGAGGATGCTTACTTTATCAGTTCCCCAAACTTTCGTCAGGACAGTTTGGAGTCGTTTTAATTTCTCGGTAG
>Ga0302046_10000259_pt1 | contig 55738 bp, 48 predicted proteins | sample RVTome_11_FD_200261 | JGI IMG/M metagenome (GOLD analysis project Ga0302046, IMG submission 200261) | Soil microbial communities from uranium-contaminated site in the Upper Colorado River Basin, Wyoming, United States - RVT147D111 (version 2) ...
AAGGTGGACATGTCGGCGGAGAGCTCGCGCGCCGCCACGGCCATGCCCGAGAAGGAGGCGAGCGTTCCGCCCATCCAAAGCGCCGCCCTCACGACGGCGCGGCTGTCCGGCGCCTGCGTCACGCAGGCCTGTCCTGGCGGATGGGCATGGGCGCACGGATATTGGTTGGCGTTGCCCTGGATCGGGCGGGCTGGAAATCCATGGACCACATTGTATTGTCGGGTGATATTGACCGTTGCGATGATTAGTTGCGCGGCAACGCGGGTTCCGGATCGGCGGGGACCGTAGACCCATCCCCGGCGCGAATCCATGAATGACGAATCAAGGCAAATTTGAGGGTGCGGCAATGAGTTTCCGACTGGCGCGGCTGCGATCGATGGCGGGTCTCGCCGCCCTGGCGGCGGTGGCGATACCGGGCACCGGGGCGCTTGCCGGCGACGCGCGGTTCACCATTCCCTACGGGCCCAGTCTCCGGCACCGGGTCGATATCTTCATGCCCGATCCGCCGAAGCCCGGCATGCGGCGCAAGGCGGTGGTCTACTTCCACGGCGGCGGCTGGATGGTCGGCTCGCGCATGCTCAATCACGATATCGGGCGGGCGCTCTCCGAGATGGGGTTTGTCGGGGTGATCGCCGACTATCGCCTTTACCCGTTCGTGCGCTTTCCGGCCTTCGTCCATGACGGCGCCCGCGCGGTCGCCTGGCTGCGCAAGAACGCGGCCCGCTACGGGGTCGGGCGCGACCGCATCTTCCTGATGGGACATTCGTCGGGCGCCCACATCGCCATGCTGCTGGCCCTCGACCCGCGCTACCTGCGGAACGCCGGGGTGCCGCTGCACGCGGTGCGCGGCGCGATCGGCCTGTCGGCGCCCTATACGTCGAACCCCAAGCGCATTCCGATCTTCCGGCCGATCTTCGCGGGCCTCGCCAACGCCGAGGCGGCGCGGCCGATCACCTTCGCGGGCAACGTCGGGCCGCGGCTCTTGCTGCTGCACGGCGGCGCCGACCTGACGATCCCGCCGGAGGAGGCGCGCGAGATGGCGCGCCGATATCGCGAGGCCGGCGGCGCGGCGACGGTGCGGGTCTATCCGGGCGCCAACCACATGGATCCCGCGCTCGCCTTCGCCGAGGCGCGGCGCTGGCGCTATTCGGTCTTCAAGGACGTAAAGGCCTTCGTCGGCCGGTCGAGACGGAGGCGCGCACGCATCATCGAACGCTCTCTATCGCCTGAATGAGATCGGCGGCGAGGTCGTCGACATCCTCGATGCCGACCGAGAGCCGCAGCAGATCCGCGGGCGCAGGACTGCCCTCGCCTTCAATCGAAGCGCGGTGCTCGATCAGGCTCTCCACCCCGCCCAACGAGGTCGCGGGCTTCCAGAGGCGGGTCGCCGCGGCGACGGCGTGGGCCGCCCGCGCGCCGGCGATCAGCCGGATCGACAGCATGCCGCCGAAGCCGCCGGTCATCTGGCGCGCCGCGACCGCGTGGCCGGGATGGCCGGGCAGTCCCGGATAGAGCACGGCGCCGATCCGCGGATGGGTGTCGAGCCGCTCGGCGAGGGTCATCGCGCTCCGGCAGGCCCGCTCGACGCGCAGCGCCACCGTGCGCATGCCGCGCAGCAGCAGCCAGGCCTCGAAGGAGCCGAGGATGCCGCCCGATTGGGCGCGGTGCGCGGTGACGCGTTCCCAGTGCTCGTCCTCGGCGGCGGTGACGAGCGCGCCCGCCATCACGTCGCTGTGGCCGTTGAGGTACTTGGTCGCGGCGTGCATGACGAGATCGGCGCCGTGCTCGATCGGCCGGGTGAGGAGCGGCGTCGGCACGGTGTTGTCGACCGCCAGCCGCGCGCCGGCGCCGTGCGCGAGTTCGGCGGCCCGGGCGATGTCGGTGATCTCCCAGGTCGGGTTGGCCGGGGTCTCGATCCAGACCAGCTTGGTGGCGCCCGGGCGGATCGCGGCGGCGAGCGCGTCGGGATCGCTGGCATCGGCGAAGCTGGTTGTCAGCCCCCAGCCTTCGGCGACGCTCGCCAGCCAGTGACGCAGCGCCCAGTACATGACCCGCGGCGCCACCACGTGGTCGCCGGGACGCAGGGTCATGAAGACCGCGGTCGCCGCCGCCATGCCCGATGCGAAGGTGATGCAGCCGGCGCCGCCCTCGAGCGCGTTCAAGGTCGCCTCGGGCGCATCGAAACCCGGATTGTCGGCGCGCCCGTAGACGCGGCCCGAGCGGTAGCCGCCGTCGGCATCGCGCAGATAGGTGGTCGAGACATGGACCGGCGGCACGATAGCGCGCGTCGCCTCGTCGATCGTCCCGAGCGCCTGGGCGGCGAGCGTCGCCGGGCGCAGGTCGGCTGTGTCGGCCATGGTGGCTGCTCCGTCCTGGATCGGGTCGCATTTGGGCCGGATCGAAAACCGATCCGGTCCAAATGCGTAAATCCGATCTAACTATTTGATAATTGGGCAGAGTCACGTGATTAGGTCCAATCAAGACGTGAGTCGACCAAATCACGACCTGCTCTGGGCCGCCGTCGCGGCCAGTTGTCGTTCGGTGTCTTAGAGCGCGGCGGCGAAGCGCGCCAGTGCGGCGGCCGCCTCGGCGAGGTTCTCCGCCTCGCTGCGCCCCGAGGCCTTGCGCGGCTTGAGCCCGTGATCGCCGTCGGGCAGCCAGTGCAGCTTGATCGCCTTCGACAGGCGGTAACCCTCGATCTCCGCGCGGGTGCCGAAGGGATCGCGCTCGCCTTGCAGGATCAGCGTCGGCGTGGCGATGGCCTCCAGGTGCTCGGTGCGCAGGCGCGCGGGCTTGCCGGGCGGATGGAAGGGGTAGCCGAGGCAGGCGACGCCGCGCACCGGCGCGCCCTCGGCCTCGAGCGTGGCGGCGATCATGCTGGCGATGCGCCCGCCCATCGACTTGCCGCCGACCACCAGGCGCCCGCGGCCCAGCCGGTCGATCACCTCGCGCCAGCTCTGCAACAGGACGGGTGCGCGGTCGGGCGGTCTTTTCGTGCCCTCGGCGCGGCGCCTGGCCATGTAGGGAAACTCGAAGCGCGCGACCCGCAAACCGTGGCCGGCCAACGCCTTGGCGATCGTCTCCATGAAGGGCGAGTCCATCGGTGCGCCGGCGCCGTGCGCGAGCGCCACCGTCAGTGCAGCGTCCGCCGGACCATCGAACAGGGATGCATCCACTTCAGCCATGCCGGGGCGCGACCTCGACGAGCCGGTGGGTCGCATTGTCCCACTGCCAAACGGCTTCACGGCCGTCCAGGCGAACGCCGCCCATCCAGCGGTCGACGCCGCCCATCCGGATCCAGTTCGCCGCGCCGCGCATCAAGGCGTGTCCGGCGCGGGTGAGGCCGACCCTGGTGGCCTGGATCCCGTCTCGGCTGCGGTACCAGTCCTCGGGGCCGTTGATCGCGAGGGCCGGCATGCGCGCGCCGGCGAGGCCCCGCAGCCAGCCCCAGAACATGGTGTCGCCGCACCAGCGCGCTTCCTCCATGGCCTGGCAGACGCCGAAGATCTCGCCCGGATTGACATCGCCGTCGCTGGCCGCGAGCAGGGCCTGGCGCTCGGTGCGCGCGAGCCCGTCGAGCGTGCCGGGGAAGTCCTCGAAGTGCCGCAGGATCGCCCCGGCGAGGAACGGCAGCTCGGAGGTGTCCTCGATCAGCAGCGCCTCGAGCCCGCGCGGGTCGGCCGAGCGGAACGCCGCCCAGGCGCGGCGCGCGAGCGCGTACTGGGCCTCGCGCACGGGCGCGCGCCGCTCGAACAGCGCGTCGAGCGCCGCCGCGTCGAGCTGGCCGAGGCCGTGGAAGTTTTCGATGCCGGGGTAGTGGTCGATGCAGACGAGCGAGAGCCGGTCCGGCGCGATCCCGCGCGCGGCGAACCAGTCGAGCAGTCGGATCAGGATGAACTGGTCGAACTGGTCGTGTTCGAACCACAGCACGATCTCGTCGCCGGAGACCGATGCTTCGAGCGCGTCCTCCTGCTCGTCGAGGAAGCGCTCGGCCTCATCCTGGCTGACGCCGTAGCGCGCCACCGCGTGGCCGGCCCGCAGCGCGCGCCATTCCTCGTCGTCGACCGCGCCCGGCGTGGGGCCCTCGCAGAGCGGATCGGCCCAGCGTACGTAACGGCCGGTCAGGCCGCTGGCCTGAAAGGCCGGACGCATGTCGTCGCCGCAGCGGATATGGACGAAGTCGCTCACGTGCTTGGTTTCAGCACAAAAGCGCGGGCGCACCAAGCGCGCCGTCATCGAACTGTTCCGGTGCGTCGGCTATGGTGCGGCGCGGACGAACCCTGATCGGGCAGGCGGACATGGACGCGGCGAGCGGGCCGACATTCGAGCATGGAACATTGGATGGTGACGGGGTGCGCCTCCACTACGCGGCGGCGGGCGAGGGGCCGCTCATCGTCTTCGTCCACGGCTTTCCGGAGTTCTGGTACGCCTGGCGCCGGCTCCTGGTCGAGTTCGCGCGCGATCACCGCGCCGTGGCCTACGACCAGCGCGGCTACAACCGCTCCGACAAGCCGGACGGGGTGGCGAGCTATCGCTCCGCCCACCTGGTCGCCGACCTCGCCGCGGTGATCCGGCATTTCGGGCGCGCGCGCGCGATCGTGGTCGGCCACGATTGGGGCGGCGTGGTCGCCTGGGCCTTCGCGATCGCGCATCCGGAGATGGTCGAGAAGCTGATCATCGGCAACGCGCCGCATCCCGGCGTCTTCGCCCGGCTCCTGGCAGGCGATCCCGACCAGCGGCGCGCCAGCGGCTATATCGCCAAGTACCAGGGGAGCGACGCCGAGGATTACCTGAGCCGCGACGATTTCGCGGTGCTGCGCGACACGGTCACCGGTCCCGGCGTGGCGGCAGGCTACTTCGACGATGGGGACGCCGCCGCCTACCTGGCGGCTTGGCGCGAGGAGGGGGCGCTCACGGCGATGCTCAACTTCTACCGCGCGATGCAGATGAAGCCGCCGCACAAGGACGGCACCGCCGCCAGCATCCCGGCCATCGATCCCGCGAGCGTGACGGTCGCGGCGCCGACGCTGGTGATCTGGGGGATGAAGGACCGCTATCTGCTGCCGCGGAACCTCGACGGCCTCGAGGATTTCGTGCCCGATCTGACGGTCCACCGGATCGCCTCGGCGACGCACTGGGTCTTTCACGAGCAGCCCCAGGAGGCGACCCGCGTCATGCGCGCCTTCATCGCGCGCGATCGCTGATTGTCGGGCTGGCCGGCGCGCCGCCGGCTACTTCTTCCGGAAGGCGTCGAGGGCGACGACGTTTTCCGAGCCGTCCTCGGCCTTTTCCTCGGCGGGTTCCGCGACCGGTTCCGGCGTCTCGGTCATCGCCGCCATCGCGCCCTCGGTCAGCTCGTCGATCGCCTCGAACTTGAGGCCGAACTGCACCGACGGATCGGCGAAGGCGCTGACCGCCTCGAACGGAACCGTGAGACGCTCGTGCATCTTGTTGAAGCTTAGGGTGATCTCGAACTTCTCCTCGGTCGTCTCCAGGTCCCAGAACTGATGCTCCAGGACGATCGTCATCTCCTCCGGATATTCCCGGTGCAGCGTGTCGGGAATGGCGACGCCGGGATGGTCGGTGCGGAAGGTGATGTAGAGGCTGTGGTTTCCCGGCAGGCCGTGATCGGCGATCTGGTCCAGTGCGGTCCGCACCACGCTGCGCAGCGCGCGCTCAACGATCTTGTCGTAGCGGAGCAGGTCATCGGTCATTGTCCGGCCTTCGTGCCCTGATGTTTTCGAGGATCGTGTTTTCGCGTCGGCGTTCGTATCCGTGTGTTGCGGAGCGGCGAGGGAGCGCATCCCTTTTTCGTCGACGGTTCCTTTATGCGGTGCGGACCTGTCGGACGCAACCCGCACCGGCCGGGCGGGCGGATGAAGTGGGGGGCTTCTGTTGCCCGGTGCCCCCCGGACCGCGCTTACCTATTAGGCAGCGAGAGCCATACGATTGTCGTTGGCATCTGTGATACGGCCCGATAACGGTGGTACCATGCCGAGCGAAAAACATGTCTTTACCCGCGCGTCGATCCTGGTTCGCCCCCGTCTCGTGACCGCATCCGCGGCCGGCCGGGAATTTGGTGGAGGCGCCGGGTACTGCCCCCGGGTCCGCATCGGTTATTACACACGCCGTTTATCGCCATAGTCGGTTGCCCGACGCTCTTGATATAGCGATTGCAGTCCTAACTTGAAAGGACTGACATGGCCGAAATCGTCTACATCAACGGCCTCGGCAGCCACCTGCCGGGCCCGCCGGTCGCGAATGACGAGATCGAGACTTTCCTCGGCCCGTTCGACGATCGTGAGCGAAGAATCGGCCGCAAGGCGCTGAAACAGAACGGTATTCGGACGCGACACTACGCGCTCGACCGGACCGGCAAGCCGCTGACGACCAATGCCGGGATGGCCGCCCGGGCGGCCCAGGCGGCGGTGCGCGCCAGCGAGCTCTCGATGGGCGAGATCGACTATCTCGCCGCCGCGGCCTCGCAGGGCGACCTGTTGGCGCCCGGCTTCGCCAGCATGGTTCACGGCGCGTTAAGCATGGGGCCGGCCGAGGTCGCATCGTTTTCCTCGTTCTGCGCCAGCGGCATGATGGCGCTGAAGGCGGCGCACGACGGCATCCGCGGCGGCGCGCGCAAGAACGCGCTGGTCTGCGCCTCGGAGTTCGCAAGCCGCTTCCTGCGGGCGAGCTACTTCGACGGCACGCGGCCCGACACCGATGCGCAGTTCCTGCGCTTCATGCTGTCGGACGGCGCCGGCGCGCTGGTGCTCGAGGACCGGCCGAACGCGAACCGCCAGTCGCTCAGGATCGAATGGATCGATCTCGTCTCCTACGCCGACCGGCTCGACGTCTGCATGTATGCCGGCATGAACAAGAACGGCAACGCCATGGCGCGCGAACCGTGGAGCCACTACGAGAACCCGCGCGCGGCCTTCGAGGCGGGCGCCTTCCACCTGCGCCAGGACCTGAAGCTGCTCGACCACCTGATCCCGCTCGGCCTCGGGCGCTACTTCGAGCTGATCGACGAGGGCCGGCTCGACCCCAACGAGGTCGACTGGGCGCTCTACCACTTCTCCTCCGACATCTTCCGCAAGAAGCTGATCGCCCATGCCGACCGGGCGGGGGCGGCGATCAACCAGAACCGGATCTTCACCAACCTCTACGAGAAGGGGAACACGGGCTCGGCCTCGATCCTGATCATGCTCGACGAGCTGGCCGCGAGCGGCCGCCTCGAGCCCGGACAGAAGATCTTCTGCATGGTGCCGGAGAGCGGCCGCTTCATCGTCTCCTTCATGCTGTTGAGCGTCGTCGGGCCCGATCAACGATCGACGGCGTCGGTGGAGCGCGCCGCGGCGGAACCGCGAGGGCCGACCGCGCCGTCGCCGACCCGGCGTCCGGTCACCGAGAAGCTGGTGCGCGAGCTGAGCCGCGTCTGGGTCGATTTCGAGACCGCGCTGTCGAAAGTGCCGATCATCGAGAAGCTCGAGCGCGAGCGGCTGCGCCTCGAGGACTACCGCGCGCTCCTCCTCAACCTGCGCCAGCAGGTGATCGAGGGCTCGCGCTGGATCGCCCGCGCCGCCTCCAGCATCGGGCCCGAGCATGCGGGCCTGCGCGCCTCCTTCGTCCAGCACGCGCGCGACGAGCAGCTCGACTACACCATGCTCGAGGACGACTTCGTCGCCTGCGGCGGCGCGCGCGGGGAGATCGTGGGCGCGGAGAAGAACCTCGGCTCGGAGGCGCTCTCGGCCTGGATGTTCCACAAGGCGAGCCGCGAGGACCCCTTCGACCTGCTGGGCGCCATGTTCATCATCGAGGGGCTCGGCAACCGTCTGGCTACGCGCTGGGGCCGGGCGATCAAGGCGCAGCTCGGCCTCGCCGACGACCAGGTGCGCTTCCTGCTCTATCACGGCGACAACGACGAGACGCATCTGGAGCGCCTCTGGGACGCCGTCGACGCGCTCGATCCCTCGCCGGAGCTCGCCCGCGCGATCGTCAAGACGGCGAAGGTGACGGCGCGGCTCTACCGGCTCCAGCTCGAGGAGCTCGGCAACACATGAACAAGCCGCTCAAGGCCGGGACGGCGGAGCCGCCCCCGCCGCCCCCGCCCGCCTATCCGCCGGACTTCGATCCCGCGAGCCACGACGCGCGCGACCCCGACACCTGGCTCGCGCTCTACCTCGACCGGTCGATCCCGCTCGACGAGGAGGCCAAGCTCGCGCTCCTGCGCTCGATGCGCCGGACCTCGCGGAAGGCGCTGCTGCCGTTCATGCGGCCCTGGGCGCGGCTCTGGATCATCCTGATCACGGTGCTGCGGCTCGTCCTGCCGAGCGCGGTGAGCTCCTCCAAGGCGCTCCACCGCGTCATCTATTGGAGCCTCAAGACATTCGTGGCGCCCGAGGCGAACACGCTGATCCTGCGTCACTTCCACATCGGCTCCGAGCTCCTGCAGTTCATCAAGGACAACGTGCCGGGCGCGGCGGTCGAGACCGTGCCGCTCCGCCCGCGCGCCCTGGAGGACCTGATCGACAACGTCTTCCTGCAGCACGACCTCAACATCTACAATTTCGTGATCGGGATCGGCCGGCATCTCCGCGAGACCGGCCGCGAGATCGAGCCGGCCGTCCGCGTCAATTTCGAGGCCATCACCGACGGGCCGTTCCCGCTCGCCGCGATGCCCGCAGGCGCGCTGAACGGCATCGACCTGCAGACCGCGATCGAGGTCTACACGCCGGTCTATCAGCTCTTCCTCTCCGACAAGGACTTCTGGCGCGCCTCGAACTCGCTGCAGCTCGACGAGGTGATCGGCGTCTACATCGCGCGCATCCTGGGCACCGACTATCACCTCAACTTCCTCAACAACGCCCATCCGATCGTGCCGCAGTCGACCCTGCGCGCCGGCTGGCGCCTGATGCTGCACGGCCTCGCCGCCGAGCAGCTCCACTACCACCTGCGCGAATGGAAACGCCGCCAGGCGGCGGCGGGCATGGCGGGCAAACGCTAGGTCGAGCTGCGGCGATATTTCCTGTCGCGAGGTCGCGTTGATGTCTGGCGCATCGTGCAACGACGCGCTAGTTTCGCTCCCGTTCATGAAGCCGACCGCACCGCCCAAGACCCAGAGCGTCACCGCCGACCAGCAGGCCGAGATCGAGGCCCAGCGCGCGGAGAGCTTTGCCACGCGCCGCGCCACCGTGCCCGAGCTGGAGGAGATCCTCTACGAGGCGCTGCCGGTGCTCGACCACGGCTTCGTGCGCGTGGTCGACTACATGGGCGACGACGCGGCGGTGGTGCAGGCGGCGCGCGTCTCCTACGGCCGCGGCACCAAGCGCGTCTCCGAGGACCAGGGGCTCATCAACTACCTGATGCGCCACCGGCACACCACGCCCTTCGAGATGTGCGAGATCAAATACCACGTGAAGCTGCCGATCTTCGTGGCGCGCCAGTGGATCCGGCACCGCACCGCCAACGTCAACGAATACTCCGCGCGCTACTCGATCCTCGACAACGAGTTCTACGTGCCCTCGCCCGACCAGCTCGGCGTGCAGTCGGTCGCCAACCGCCAGGGGCGGGGCGAGGTGCTCGAGGGTGAGGAGGCGGCCCGCGTGATGGAGCTCCTGCGCGCCGACGCCGAGCAGACCTACGCGCACTACCAGGAGATGCTGAACGAAGACGACGCGGGCAACGTCCTCGACGAGAGCCGCCAGGGGCTCGCCCGCGAGCTCGCCCGCATGAACCTGACGCTCGGCTTCTATACCCAGTGGTACTGGAAGACCGACCTCCACAACCTGCTGCATTTCCTCAGCCTGCGCGCCGATGCCCACGCCCAGTGGGAGATCCGGGTCTATGCCGAGGTCATGCTGGAGACGGTCAAGCGCTGGGTGCCGGCGGTCTACGGGGCCTTCATGGACTACCGCATGGGCGCGGCCAGCCTTTCCGCCAAGGGCCTTGCCGTGGTCAAGCGGATGCTCGCCGGCGAGGCCGTCACCCAGGAGGGCTCGGGCCTGTCCAAGCGCGAGTGGCGCGAGCTGATGGCGACCCTGGACCGGCCCGACGCCTGACACCGAATATCCAGCTTTTTCGAGGAATTGCGCCGATTGTTCGGCGGCGCGCCGCATTGATGCCGCATTTGCCGGCTTCCCTGTCGGCCGTCCTTTAACGCCTGTTTAAGACCCTCCATTCGAGCATCAGGGATACCGCGCCCATGACCCTTCGCCGGCACTTCGTGGCGCCTGCGGTGCTGGCGGTGCTGGCGGCGCTGGTCGTGGGCGTGGCGGCCGTGCCGGTCGGCGTCGGCATCGCGGGCGCCGGCCGGAGCGGGCCGGCGGCCCTGGCCCCGCTCCGGGTCGACCGCATCGTCGTACGGAAGTCGGCCCGGCGCATGACGCTCATCTACCGCGACCGCGCGGTTCGCACATATAGTATCGCCCTCGGGTTCGCGCCCAGGGGGCGCAAGACGACCGAAGGCGACGGCAGAACACCTGAAGGGACCTATCGCATTGACGCGCGCAACCCGAAGAGCAGCTTCCATCGCTCGCTGCGGATCAGCTACCCGAACGCCGAGGACCGCGCCCAGGCGCGCCGCCGCGGCGTCTCGCCGGGCGGCCGGATCTTCATCCACGGCCAGCCGAACCGGCTGGGCGCGGCGGGCGAGGTGGTCGCGCTGCCCGGCGACTGGACGCTCGGCTGCATCGCCGTCTCAAACCGCGCGATCCGCGAGATCTGGCGCGCGGTCCGGGTCGGCACGCCGGTCGAGCTGCGCGCGTAGAACGATGGACGACATGAACCAAGGTGAGGCCCGGCTGGCGCATCACGGCCTCGACGTCGCGAACAACGGAGACGCGCTCCGATGAGTTCCGATCCGTCGAAACCAGGCGGGCCCGACACGCCGCGGGAGGACGCCCCGACCAACGGGTCGCCCAAGCCCGACCGCGCCCAGCCCGCGGCCGCCAACCTGCCGGCGCTGGTTCCGGGCGCCCGGCGGGTCGATCATCCGCGCGAAACCAAAACCGTGGCGCTGAGCCCGGCCCGGCGCCGGCGCGCGCGCCAGGAACGGCGCGACCGGCCGCCCGGGCTCGTGCGGCGCGTCTTCCGCCGGCACGCCATCAAGGGAACCGAGCTGTTGCTGTCGGCGCTGGTGGCGGCGCCGCTGGCGGCGATCGTGATCCTGTCGCTGATGCCCGATCTGCGAGCGAGCCTGCTCTCGAACCGCAAGGTCAAGGGCGCGGTCGCCTTCTTCATGTATGACGACCCGTACCCGCCGCCGACGCCGAGCAAGCTCTGGCTGGCGCGCTTGAAGCAGACCAACGTGGTGTTCGAGCACGTCGCCGACCGCAAGAACGCACGTGGGCGCTGCGGCTACGTGCGCGCCGTGCTGGTCAAGCAGATCGGCGATACGACGATCCAGGGGCGCGCGGTGGTGACCTGGCCGCTGGCGGTGAAGCTCGAGGAATGGATGCGCACCGAGGTCCAGCCCAACGCCAGGAAGCTGTTCGGCCAGCCGATCAAGACCATCAAGGTCAGCTCGAGCTACGACTGCCGTTTCGTCATCTCCAAGCGCGTGCTGAGCCAGCATTCCTTCGCCAACGCCGTCGACATCTCGCGCTTCTATCTGGCTGACGGCCGCGAGATCCAGATCCTGACGCAATGGAAGAAGACGGGCGCCTTCGCCGAGTTCCTGCAACGCATCGGAGCGGCGTCCTGCGGCATCTTCGCCGTCGCGCTTACGCCCGACTTCAACTACCAGCACCGCCACCATTTCCACTTCGACATCGGCCGCCGCAGCTACTGCGGCTATGGCGGCAAACGGCGACGGCTGGTGATCTCCACGGCCCCCAGGCCGGCCGGCGCGCAGAAACAAGCCCAGCGCTGACGCCTCCGCCGGGGCTGACGGCGTTCTACTGAACCACGATCTTGGGCGCGGCGCGGACGCCTTCGCGGGCCTCGAGCTTGGCCCAGATCTTATCGGCGATCGCGCGATAGGCCTTGGCGTGCGGGCTCTCGGGATTGGAGGTCACGATCGGCCGGCCGCCGTCGGAGGTCTCGCGGATCTCGATGTCGAGCGGGATCTCGCCGAGGAAGTCGATGCCGAGCCGCTCGGCTTCCTTGCGCGCGCCGCCATGGCCGAAGATATGCGCCTCGTGACCGCATTTGGGACAGATGTAGAGGCTCATGTTCTCCACGATCCCCAGCACCGGCACGTCGACCTTGCGGAACATGTTGAGGCCCTTGCGGGCGTCGAGGAGGGCGATGTCCTGCGGCGTGGAGACGATCACCGCGCCGGCCAGCGGTACGCGCTGGGCCATGGTCAGCTGGGCGTCGCCGGTGCCCGGCGGCATGTCGACCACCATGACGTCGAGCTCGCCCCAGTCGACGTCGCGCAGCATCTGTTCCAGCGCGCCCATCACCATCGGCCCGCGCCAGATCATCGGCGTCTCTTCGTCGACCAGGAAGCCCATCGACATCGCCTTGATGCCGTGGCCGGTCATCGGCGAGAGCACCTCGTTCTTGACCGTCGGCTGACCCTCGATGCCCAGCATCCGCGGCATCGACGGCCCGTAGACGTCGGCGTCGAGCAGCCCGACGCTGTGCCCCGATGCCTGCAGCGCCAGCGCCAGGTTGACCGCGGTGGTCGATTTGCCGACCCCGCCCTTGCCCGAGGCCACGGCGACGATCGACTTGACGCCGGGCGCCAGCGCCTTGCGCGGCTGGGGCGCCGCCTGGCCTCCCGCGCCGGGCGGCGGTCCCGGGGCCGGCCCGGCCTGGGCGGCCGGCCCGCCGGCAGGCGATCCTCCGGGCGTGCGTTCGGCGGTCAGCACGGCGGTCACCGAGACGACGCCCGAGACCGCCAGGACGGCCGCCTCGGCGGCCTTGCGGACCGGCTCGAAGCCGGGGCCGCGCGCCGGGTCGACCTCGATCGAGAAACCGACGTTGCCGTCGCGGATCACCAGCCCCTGGACCATGCCCAGACCGACGATATCCGAACCGCGGTCGGGGTCGCGAACCTGCCCCAGCGCCGCCATCACCGCTTGTTCCGAGACCCCCGCCATCCTTGACAACTCCGTCGCCCTGCCAATATCCGAGTCACGCAATACGGCAACCACCGCCGTCTCTGCGCCTTGGCCGGCGCGACCAGCGGTCGCACGGCCCATCCATGCAGACAGACATATAAGGCGGGCGGTGCTATAGGAAAGGGCGATGCGCATGCTTGAGACTTGCAGCGGCGCCATCCAAACAATCCTGCCAGAGGGAAGGTGACCCGAATGCCGGTGACCAATCAAGGAAACGGTGGCGGCGGCCGAGGCGGCCCATGGGGCGGCAATGGCGGCGGCGGCGGTCAGGGTCCGTGGGGCGGCCGGGGCTCCGGCGGCGGCGGTCAGCCGCCCAATTTCGAGGACATGCTGAAGCGCGGCCAGGACCGCTTTCGCAGCGTGCTGCCCGGCGGCATGGGCAGCAAACGCGCGATCCTGCTGATCGGCCTCGCGGTGGTCATCATCTGGCTGGTCAGCGGCTTCTACCGCGTGCAGCCCGACGAGCAGGGCGTCGAGCTGGTCTTCGGCAAGTGGGTCGCCACCACAAATCCAGGCCTCAACTACAACTGGCCGGCGCCGATCGGCCAGGTCATGCGGCCGCCGGTGACCAAGATCGAGCGGCTGCCCGTCGGCTTCCGAACCGACACGCGCTCCGACATCAAGGCCGAAAGCCAGATGCTGACCGGCGACGAGAACATCATCGGGGTCCAGTTCGTGGTGCATTGGAAGATCGATACCCGTGACGGCCGCCAGGGTGTGCGCAACTACCTCTTCAACATCCGGAACCCCGACGAGACCATCAAGAACGCCGCCGAGGCGGCGATGCGCGAGATCATCGGCAAGTCCGAGTTCGAGTTCGCGCGCACGCAAGGGCGGGTGCAGCTCGCCGCCGAGACCAAGAAACTGCTGCAGGAGATCCTCGACGATTACGGCACCGGGATCGAGGTGCGCGCGGTCCAGGTCCAGAAGGTCGATCCCCCCGACAGCGTGCTCAACGCATTCCGTGACGTGCAGGCCGCGCGCGCCGACAGGGAGCGCATGGTCAACGAGGCGAACGCCTATCTGAACGAAAACGTCCAGAAATCCGAGGGCGAGGCTGAGCGCATCGTGAAGGCGGGCGAGGCCTATCGCGCCGAGCAGATTGCCAAGGCTGCGGGCGAGGCGAGCCGGTTCCTGGCGGTCTTCAAGCAGTATCTCAGCAACAAGGACGTCACCAAGCGCCGTATCTACATGGAAGCGTTGCGCGAGGTCCTGGGCAGCATCGACAAGGTGTTCATCGACACGCGCAGCGGCGGCTCGGGCGTGGTGCCTTACCTGCCGCTCGATAGCTTGCAGCGCCGCGGCGCCGGCGCGGGTGCGAGCAGTACCGGCCCGCGGCGGCCGCAGACGGGAGAACGATGATGATCAGGTTTTCTCGCTGGATCGTCGCCGGCGGCATCGTCGTCGTCGGCATCGTCCTTTTCTCCTCGGTCTTCACCGTCAACGAGCGCGAGCAGGCGCTGGTGCTCCAATTCGGCCAGGTCAAGCGCCTGGTGAGCGATCCGGGGCTGAGCTTCAAATGGCCCTGGCAGAGCGTCGCTCGATTCGACAAGCGCGTCCTCGACTACGACGCGCTCGCGGTCGAGGTGCCGACGCGCGACCAGAAACAGGTCGTGGTCGATTCGTTCACCCGCTACCGGATCAACGATCCGCTGAAGTTCTTCCAGACGGCGCGCCACGAGCAGGGCATGCGCGAGCGTCTCGAGTCGATCGTCGGCGCCGAGCTGCGCGCCGAGTTCGGCAAGGTCGAGATGGCGACCATCCTGACGCCGCAGCGCGCCGTGCTGATGACGCGGGTGGCCAGGCGCGTCGAAGAGCAGGGCAACAACTTCGGCATCAAGGTGCTCGACGTGCGGATCAAGCGGGTCGATCTGCCGCAGGAGAACTCCGAGGCGATCTTCCGCCGCATGAAGACCCAGCGCGAGCAGGAAGCCCGGCGCATCCGCGCCGAAGGCCAGAAGGATGCCCAGCGCATACGCGCCGATGCCGACAAGCAGGTCCGCGTCATCACCGCCGAGGCGAACAAGCGCTCGCAGATCCTGCGCGGCGAGGGCGACGCCGAGGCGCAGCGTCTCTACAACGCGGCCTTCGGCCAGGATAAGGAGTTCTACGATTTCTGGGTGCGGATGAGGACCGCGCGCGAGAGCCTGACCGGCGAAAGGACGCGCTACGTCGGACCGCCGCAGGTCGATCTCTTCCGCATGTTCCCCGACGTGACGAGCGCCGGCCGGAGTCGCGGGGTGCCGCCGGCCGCCAAGCGCGACTAGGGCGGCAAGGGACGGACGCGCCGGCCTTCGATGGAGCTGCTGGTCGCCGCGTTCGCGTTGTTTCTGGTGATCGAGGGCGCGCTCTACGCGCTCTTTCCGGCGGCCATGAAGCGGATGATCGCGGAGGTCCTGGAGATGCCCGACGGGCTCATTCGCAATATCGGGATGATCGCGGCGGCGGTCGGGCTGGGCGCCCTTTGGTTCACGTACCGGTAGGCCATGCTCACGACCAGTTTACGGAAACGCCATCAATTCACCATATTGTGCCGCCAGTTTCCGGCGCATGCTGAACCATGGACGTAGCGCAGCAAATGCTTGACGGACGGTTGGGCAAGGCCCAACTCGCTACTATCCATGGATGGGCGGCACGGCCCGCCCCCCTCAAGGCCCAACGGCGTCTGCGGACGGCCGCCTGTTCGAAAGGGCGGGTCTGCGCCCCTTCCAAACGGAGATCCCTTGTGACGAGAGCAATATCTTCCAGTGTCTCATTCGGCCGGGCGGCTCGCCGCGGCCTTGCGGTCTGGATCGTGCTGGTCTTCGCCGCCATGCTCACGTATGGCGGCGCGCCGGCCCAGGCACGCGGCACGCCCGACGGCTTCGCGGATCTGGCGGAGCGTCTGCTGCCGGCGGTGGTCAACATCTCGACCACCTCGATCACCAAGCAGAAGAGCCAGCAGGAACAGCGCCGGCGCATGCCCAACCTGCCGCCGGGTTCGCCGTTCGAGGAGTTCTTCAAGGACTTCATGGAGCGCAACCGCCCGCCGGGAGGCGCGCGCCGCGCCACTTCGCTCGGCTCGGGCTTCATCATCGACAAGTCCGGCATCGTCATCACCAACAATCACGTCATCGCCAATGCCGAGAAGATCAAGGTGATCCTGAAGGACGGCACGCGGCTCGACGCCAAGGTCGTCGGCCGCGACGCCAAGACCGACCTCGCCGTGCTCAAGGTCGAGGCCAAGGGCGACCTTCCGACCGTGCCCTTCGGCGACTCCGATTCGGCGCGCGTCGGCGACTGGGTGGTCGCGATCGGCAACCCCTTCGGCCTCGGCGGATCGGTGACGGCCGGCATCATCTCGGCCCACCACCGCGACATCAACGCCGGCCCCTACGACGACTTCATCCAGACCGACGCCTCGATCAACCGCGGCAACTCCGGCGGTCCGCTCTTCAACATGAAGGGCGAGGTGGTCGGCATCAACACGGCGATCATCTCCCCGCGCGGCGGCTCGGTCGGCATCGGCTTCGCGATCCCGGCCAACCTCGCCCAACCGGTGCTCGCCCAGCTGCGCGAGTTCGGCCGCACCAAGCGCGGCTGGCTCGGGGTGCGCATCCAGACCGTCGATCCGGAGATCGCCGAAAGCGTCGGCCTGAAGAATGCCCGCGGCGCGCTGGTCGTCAACGTGACCAAGGACGGCCCGGCGGAGAAGGCGGGTATCCAGGCGCGCGACATCATCCTCAAGTTCAACGACCGCTCGGTCACCGCCATGCGCAAGCTGCCGCGCATCGTCGCCGACACCAAGGTGGGCGCCGACGTCGAGGTGCTGGTCTGGCGGAACGGCAAGGAGATGAAGTTCACCGTTCGCCTGGGCGAGCTGGAAAAGGCGGAGAAGGCGATCAAGGCGAGCGTCAAGCGCGACCGCCCGTCGCCCTCCGGCAACAGCACCGCCAGCGCGCTCGGTCTTACCCTGTCGAAGCTCACGCCGGCTTTGCGCGAGCAGTACCGGCTGAAGGGCGACGTCGAGGGCGTGCTGGTGACCAAGGTCGAGGGCGCCTCGGTCGCCTTCACCAAGGGCATCCGGCCCGGCGACATCGTCGTCGAGGCGGGCCAGGACAAGGTCTCCAGTCCCGACGACGTGCTGGAGAAGGTCGAGAAGGCCAAGAAGGCCGGGCGCAAGTCCCTCCTGCTGCTGGTCAACCGCAAGGGCGAGCCGCGCTTCGTGGCCCTGCGGCTCGACAAGAGCTGACCTTCGAGACCCGCTTATCCACGGCAAGGGCGCCCAAAGCGGGCGCCCTTTCCTTTTGTGCGTGGCGCCGGACCGTCGCGACGGTCGGGCGACGGCGCGCCGCCGGCGATGCTATGTTTGCCGGATATGCGTCGATGGGGAGCGGCGGGTGACGGAGGCGACGGACCGGGCGACGGGCGTGGATGGCGCGGCGGGCGACGGGCCGCCCGTGATCACGATCGGCGGGCCTACCGCGAGCGGCAAGTCGGCGCTGGCGGCAGGCCTCGCCGAGGCGCTCGGCGGCGTCGTGATCAACGCCGACGCGATGCAGATCTACCGCGAGCTGCCGATTCTGACGGCCCGTCCCGACGTGGCCGAGCGCGGCCGGGCTCCGCACCGGCTCTTCGGGTTGCTCGCCGCGACCGACCCATGTTCGGTCGGGCGCTGGCGCGGCCTGGCGCTCGAGGCGATCGGCCAAGCGAGGGCGGAGGGCGCGTGGCCGGTCGTGGTCGGCGGCACCGGGCTCTACCTGAAGGCGCTGAGCGAGGGCATCGATGCGATCCCGCCGGTGCCGGCGGCGCTGCGCGCCAGGATCGAGGCGCGCTACGACGCCGAGGGTGGTCCGGCCTTCCGCCAGGCGCTATCCCGCGGCGATCCTGTGACCGCCGCGCGGCTGCAGCCGGGCGACCGCCAGCGGCTGGTGCGTGCCGCGGGGGTGCTCGAGGCGACCGGCCGGCCGCTCAGCGCCTGGCAGACCGGCGCCACGGGGAGGCCGGGGCCGGCGCTCGGTGCCCGGAGCTTCTTGCTGCTGCCGCCGCGCGAGGCGCTCTACGCCGCCTGCGACGCGCGCTTCAAGGCAATGGTCGCGCGAGGGGCGCTGGAGGAGGCGCGGGGCTTCCTCGCGCGCGGTCTCGACCCGGACCTGCCGTTGATGAAGGCGGTCGGCCTGCGCGAGCTCGGCCGCCATATCGCGGGCGAGACCTCGCTGGATGAGGCGGTCGCGGAGGGCAGCCGCGCGACCCGGCGCTACGCCAAGCGCCAATACACCTGGTTTCGCCATCAGGCGCCCGGGGCGGAAACCCATATCGCGCAACATTCGGAAAGTTTATTGATAGAAATCTTTAACAAAATTCGTCAATCATATTGACCCGGGCCATTCGAGGCGTTAGGACTGGCCTTTCGCGGATGCACACCGTGACCGCCGGGGATCGCCGATTCCCGGCGGCTTGCGGTCGGATGCACTGCGATATTCTACCGGGGCGCACGCGGCTTCGATCAGGGGAGCCGCGTCAGGCGGAGTTCAGGACCATGGCAAGCGACCAGATGACCGGATCGGAGATCGTCCTCAAGGCGCTGGTGGACCAGGGCGTCGAGGTCATATTCGGCTATCCGGGCGGCGCCGTGCTGCCGATCTACGACGCGATGTTCAAGCAGAACGCGCTGCGTCATATCCTGGTGCGCCAGGAGGGCGGGGCCGTGCATGCCGCCGAAGGCTATGCGCGTTCGACCGGCAAGGTCGGCGTCGTATTGGTCACCTCGGGCCCCGGCGCGACCAATGCCGTGACCGGGCTGACCGACGCCCTCATGGACTCGATCCCGATCGTCTGCCTGACCGGCCAGGTGCCGACGCATCTGATCGGCAACGACGCCTTCCAGGAGGCCGACACCACGGGCATCACCCGGCCCTGCACCAAGCACAACTATCTGGTCAAGCAGATGGCCGACGTGGCGCGTGTGGTCCACGAGGCCTTCCAGGTCGCGCGCTCGGGCCGGCCGGGGCCGGTCGTGGTCGATCTGCCCAAGGACATCCTGCAGGGCATGGGCACCTACTTGCCGCCGGACCAGGTCAAGCGCCGCAGCTACAAGCCCCAGCTCAAGGGCGATCTCGCCAAGATCGAGGCCGCCTGCGAGATGATCGCCAAGGCCAGGCGGCCGCTCTTCTACTGCGGCGGCGGCGTCGTCAATTCCGGACCGAAGGCCTCGCAGCTCCTGGCCGAGATGGTCCGCGCGACCGGCGCGCCCTGCACGCTCACCCTGATGGGCCTCGGCGCCTATCCGGCGAGCGACCGTCAGTTCCTCGGCATGCTCGGCATGCACGGGACATACGAGGCCAACCTCGCCATGCATGGCTGCGATGTCATGATCAACATCGGCGCCCGGTTCGACGACCGGGTGACCGGGCGGCTGGCCGACTTCTCGCCGGGCTCGAAGAAGATCCACGTCGACGTCGATCCTTCCTCGATCAACAAGAACGTGGCCGTCGACCTGCCGATCGTCGGCGATGCCGCGCATGTGCTGGAGGACATGCTGAAGATCTGGAAAGCCCGCCAGTACCGCATCGACCGCAAGGCGCTGACCGCCTGGTGGGACCAGATCGAGACCTGGAAAGCCGTCGACTGCCTCAAGTACCAGCCCAGCGACGAGATCATCAAGCCCCAGTTCGCGCTCGAGCGCCTGCGCGCGCATCTCGAGGGCAAGGATTTCTACATCACCACCGAGGTCGGCCAGCACCAGATGTGGGCCGCCCAGTTCCTGAAGTTCGAGGAGCCCAAGCGCTGGATGACCTCCGGCGGGCTCGGCACCATGGGCTACGGCCTGCCCGCCGCCATGGGCGTGCAGGTGGCCCATCCAAAGGCGACCGTCATCGACGTCGCCGGCGAGGCCTCCTTCCTGATGAACATCCAGGAGATGTCGACCATCGCCCAGTACCGCCTGCCGGTGAAGTCGTTCATCCTCAACAACGAGTATATGGGCATGGTGCGCCAGTGGCAGGAGCTCCTGCATGGCGGGCGCTATTCGGAGAGCTACATGGATTCGCTGCCCGACTTCGTGAAGCTCGCCGAGGCGTTCGGCGCGGTGGGGCTGCGCGCGACCAAGCCGTCGGAGGTCGACGGCCTGATCGAGGAGATGCTCGAGGTCGACAGGCCGGTGATCGCCGACGTCATGGTCGACAAGACCGAGAACTGCTTCCCGATGATCCCCTCCGGCGCGGCGCATAACGAGATGCTGCTGGGACCGGCCGACCAGGCCGGGCAGCCGGTCTCCGAGGAGGGCATGGTCCTGGTCTGACCGGGGGCGGCCAGGGCCGGCCGGCGCTTGCCAGGCGGGGCGCGCCGGAATAGATCAAGGCGATATCGCCACTTGGACAATGCGTGCGGAGGACGCTCGTATCGGAGCCCGGAGCGGCCCGGCGGCGGGGAGGCGAAGTTGGAGCAGATAGCGTCAGAGACCCATACGATCGCGGTCCTGGTGGACAACGAGCCGGGCGTCCTCGCGCGCGTCATCGGTCTCTTCTCCGGGCGCGGATACAACATCGAGAGCCTGACCGTCGCCGAGGTCCAGCACACCGACAATCTCTCGAGGATCACCATCGTGACCTCGGGCACGCCGATGGTGATCGAGCAGATCAAGGCCCAGCTCGACCGGCTGGTGCCGGTCCACGCGGTCCATGACCTGACCACCGAGGGTCCTCACGTGGAACGCGAGCTTGCGCTGGTAAAGGTCGTCGGCACGGGGGAAAAGCGCGTCGAGGCTTTGCGCATTGCCGGCATCTTCGAGGCCCGCGTCGCCGACACCACGCTGGAGAGCTTCGTCTTCGAGGTGACCGGCAAGACGAACCACGTCGACCGCTTCATCGACCTCATGGGGCCGCTCGGCCTGATCGAGGTCTCGCGAACCGGCGTCGCCGCCATCAGCCGCGGCGCGGAAGGGTTCTAGGGCAGGTCGTGATTAGGTCGACTCACTTCTTGATTCGACCCGAATGCGATTTGATCTAGGCCAGGGCAAGGCAGTGGGAATATACCGCAGCGGCGGCCGGGCGGCTGTCGGCGGTGATCGATCCAGGGAGAATTTCGCATGCGTGTCTACTACGACCGCGACGCCGATGTCGCGCTGATCAAGGGCAAGAAGGTCGCGATCGTCGGCTACGGCAGCCAGGGCCATGCCCATGCCATGAACCTGCGCGACTCGGGCGTGAAGGAGGTGGCGGTGGCGCTGCGCGAGGGCTCGGCCACGCGCAAGAAGGCCGAGGCCGCCAAGTTCAAGGTCATGAACCCCACCGAGGCCGCCAAATGGGCCGAGGTGGTGATGATGCTGACCCCCGACGAGCTGCAGGCCGACATCTACCGCGACGAGCTCGCCGGAAACATGAAGAAGGGCGCCGCGCTCGCCTTCGCCCACGGCTTCAACGTCCACTTCAACCTGATCGAGGCGCGGTCCGATCTCGACGTCTTCATGGTGGCGCCCAAGGGTCCCGGCCACACGGTGCGTTCCGAATACGAGCGCGGCGGCGGCGTGCCCTGCCTGATCGCGGTCGCCCAGGACGCCTCGGGCAATGCCCACGAGATCGGGCTCTCCTACGCCTCGGCGATCGGCGGCGGCCGGGCCGGGGTGATCGAGACCAACTTCCGCGAGGAGTGCGAGACCGACCTCTTCGGCGAACAGGTGGTGCTCTGCGGCGGCCTGATCGAGCTGATCAAGGGTGGCTACGAGACCCTGGTCGAGGCCGGCTATGCCCCGGAAATGGCCTATTTCGAGTGCCTTCACGAGGTCAAGCTGATCGTCGACCTCATCTATGAGGGCGGTATCGCCAATATGAACTATTCGATCTCCAACACGGCCGAGTACGGCGAATACCAGACGGGGCCCCGCATCATCACCGACGAGACCAAGGCGGAGATGCGCCGGGTTCTGGCGGATATCCAGTCGGGCCGCTTCGCCCGCGATTGGGTGCTGGAGAACAAGGCCGGCCAGACCAGCTTCAAGGCGACGCGCGCCCACAATTCGGCCCATCCGATTGAGGAGGTCGGGGCCAAGCTGCGCGGCATGATGCCCTGGATCCAGGAAAAGGCGCTGGTCGACAAGTCGAAGAACTGACCGCCGGGTCGCCGTCCCGGATGCCGTGCGGACGGGCTTATTCAGTCCGGCCGAGGGTCCGTGGCGCGGACACCCCATTCGGCGCAAATTTTTGAGTCTTAAGCGAAATTTCGCCAAATGGGGGTTGCGGACGCGACTCGATTGCGCGTAAACAAGATGTTGTGGATGGTGCGTGGGTTAACCGCACTTTAACGGCGGATTCGCAATAATGAGGCCGTGTCGTTCTTTCGGCCTCCGTGGTCGGAAGGACTTCGCGGCAGCGAGGCTCATGGCGAGCAGGGCAGACGGGCCAGTTCTCAACCTCCGCGTTCGACGCGGGACCAGTGCGATCTGCAATGTTTCTCATGGCTTGAATTTGGCTGCCGCTGGCTCCGCGGGCGGCGCATCCGCGCGCGCGCGTGCCTGGAAGTCCATCCGGCTCGGCAGGACGGTGTCTTAAACCCGAGGATAGGTTTAACGCGATGTTTTCAGGTCTTCTCGGCATGCTCTCGGCCGATATGGCGATCGACCTTGGCACGGCGAATACGCTCATCTACGTCAAGGGCCGCGGCATCGTGCTGAACGAGCCCTCGGTCGTCGTCCTCGCCGAAATCAAGGGCAAGAAGCAGGTCCTCGCGGTCGGCGACGAGGCCAAGATGATGCTGGGCCGCACGCCCGGCAACATCCAGGCGATCCGCCCCTTGCGCGACGGCGTCATCGCCGACTTCCAGGTTTCGGAGGAAATGATCAAGCATTTCATCCGCAAGGTTCACAACTCGCGCAGCTTCGCGAGCCCGCAGGTGATCATCTGCGTGCCGTCGGGCTCGACCGCGGTCGAGCGCCGCGCCATCCAGGAATCGGCGGAAAGCGCCGGCGCGCGCCGCGTCTACCTCGTCGAGGAGCCGATGGCGGCGGCGATCGGCGCCGGCCTGCCGGTGACCGAGCCCACGGGCTCGATGGTGGTCGACATCGGCGGCGGCACCACCGAGGTAGCCGTGCTGTCGCTCGGCGGCATCGTCTATTCGCGCTCCGTGCGCGTCGGCGGCGACAAGCTCGACGAGGCGATCATCGCCTATATCCGCCGCAAGCATAACATGCTGATCGGCGAGTCGAGCGCGGAGCGGGTAAAGAAGGAAATCGGATCGGCGATGCTGCCAGAGCGCGGCGATGGCCGCCTGATGGCGATCAAGGGCCGCGACCTCATGAACGGCGTGCCCAAGGAGCTCCTGATCACCGAGCGCGAGATCTCCGATTCGCTCGCCGAGCCGGTCGGCCAGATCGTCGAGGCGGTCAAGGTGGCGCTCGAGCACTCGGCGCCCGAGCTTGCCGCCGACATCGTCGACCGCGGCATCGTGCTCACGGGCGGCGGCGCGCTGCTCACCAATCTCGACCGTATCCTGCGCGAGCACACCGGACTTCCTGTCTCGATCGCCGACGACCCGCTGTCCTGCGTGGCGCTCGGCACCGGTCGCTGCCTGGAGGAACTGAAGTCTTTGAAGGACGTGCTGATCACGACCTACTAGATCGAACATATAGTCTGGACGCCGACCGAGTGAGGGGGCTGGGGGGCCCGGGGCTTGCGGTCAGGCAGGTTGACGCCGAAAGCTTGAAAGCGACGACGTGATAAACCGCGGCTCCGCACTCCGAGTGGCTAAACCCGTAAAGCTTTGGACCCAGCGTTTTGCCTTCATGGCATTGACGCTGACCGCGATCGCATTGATGGCGTTGAGCGAGGCGAATTCGCCCTTCGCCGGCCGCATGCGCACCCAGGTCGTCGACGCCTTCACGCCGATCCTCGCGGCCATCTCGCGCCCCGTCGAATCGGTCTCGACCTGGCTCGGGGCGATGGCCACCGCCTCGTCGCTGCGCGAGGAAAACGCCAAGCTGCGCGCCGAGATCGAGGCGCTGCGCGCGACCCGCGTGCACGCGGCCCAGATCGAGTCCGAGAACCGTTCGCTGCGCTCGCTGCTGGGCGCCCCGCACAGCAACCAGGGCCGGCCGATCGCCGCCCGCATCATCGCCGATTCCGGCCGCGGCTTCGTGCGCAGCTTCCTGATCGCCTCTGGCTCGGCCCACGGCGTCCGCCGCGGTCTTGCCGTGGTCACCGCCGAGGGGCTGATCGGCCGGGTGACCGAGGTCGGCGAGCGCTCCGCCCGGGTGCTCCTGCTGGTCGACCTCAATTCGCGCATCTCGGTGCGCGTCCAGCGCACCCGAACCCGCGCCATCCTCGCCGGCGACAATACCAGCACGCCGCGCCTGCTCTACCTGCCGCTCGACACCCAGGTGCGCCCAGGCGACCGGGTCGTCACCTCGGGCCATGACGGCGTGCTGCCGCCCGGCGTTCCGGTCGGCATCGTCGCCGCATCCGAAGGCGGATATCTCCGGGTCCGGCCACACGTCTCATGGTCGCGGATCGAATTCGTGCGCGTGATCGACTACGACGCCAAGGGGCTGGTGCCCGCGTCGCCGAGCTCCACGCGGAGGCTCAATTGAAGGCGCCGCTCACCCATGTGCTCGACGACATGGCGCGCAAGACGGCGCCGCTCGCCGTAACGGCGATGCTGGTTCTGGTGGCGTTGATGCACCTGCCGCTGCCGGGTTTCGCCGAGCTGGCGCCGATGCTGCCGGTGATGGCGGTCTTCTACTGGTCGCTGCATCGCCCCGAGCTGCTGCCCTTCTGGGCGGTCTTCCTGATCGGCCTGGCGATCGACTCGCTGACCGGCGGCACGCTCGGCTTCAACGCGCTGATGCTGCTTCTGGTCGCCGCCTTCATGCGGCCCCAGCGCCGCTACCTGATCGAGCGGGGCTTTCCGACCCACTGGCTCGTGTTCATGATCGTCGTTGCGGCCTTCGAGTTTCTGCGCTGGGTGGTGATGTCGGCGCTCGTGCATGATTTCCTCTCGCTCGGCGTGCCGGCGCTGCGGGTGCTGCTGGCGATCGCGCTCTATCCCTGCCTCTCCTGGTTCCTCCTGCGGGTCGACCAGGCCTTTCTCAAGCAGGGCTGAGGCGCGGCGATGCATCCCGATATCGAGCGCCACCGGCTCTTTTCCCGTCGCGCCACCATCCTGGTCGGCGGCCAGGCGCTGATGTTCGCGGTGCTGACCTGGCGGCTCTACGACCTTCAGATCGTTCGCGGCAAGCGCTTCAAGACCCTGGCCGACGAGAACCGCATCAGCCTTCGCCTGACGATCCCGCCGCGCGGCCTGATCGTCGACCGGCTGGGGCGCGAGGTCGCCGCCAACCAGCAGGAATTCCGTGCCGTCATCGTCGCCGAGCGGATCAAGGATATCCGCCACACCCTCCGCGTGCTGGAGGACATCATCAAGTTCGACCGCGTCGAGCGCGCCCGCATCCTGAAGGAGCTCAGGCGCCGGCCGCGCTTCGTGCCGGTGGCGATCCGCCGCAGCCTGAGCTGGGAGCAGGTCGCCCAGGTCGAGGTCAACGCCCCCGACCTGCCCGGCGTATACATCGAGCAGGGCTTGGCGCGCCGCTACCCCTACGGCCAGGCGACGGCCCATGTGATCGGCTATGTCGCGGCGGTCGAGGAGAAGGAGCAGAAGGGCGACCCGCTGCTGCAGCTGCCCGATTTCCGCATCGGCAAGAACGGCATCGAGCGCTCCTACGACCTGGCGCTGCGCGGCCACGCGGGCGCCCGCCAGGTCGAGATCAATGCCCATGGCCGGGTGATCCGCGAGCTCTCGCGCAAGCCGGGTACGGCCGGCAAGAATCTCGTGCTCACCATCGACGCCGAGCTGCAGAAGTTCACGGCCGAGCGGCTGAAGGAGGTCAGCGGGGCGGCGGTGGTGATGGACGTCCATACCGGCGACGTGCTGGCGCTCGCCTCCTCCCCGGCGTTCGATCCGGAAGTGTTCGGCGAAGGCATCGACCGCAAGCTGTGGCGCCAGTACCTCTCCAATCCCAAGGCGCCGATGACCAACAAGGTGATCGCCGGCCAGTATGCGCCTGGCTCGACCTTCAAGATGATCGTGGCGCTGGCGGCGCTGGAGGCGGGGGTGATCACGCCCCACACGGGATTCCACTGTCCCGGCTTCAAGCAGCTCGGCAATGCGCGCTTCCACTGCTGGAAGCGCGGCGGCCACGGCATGGTCGCCCTGCACCGGGGCATCAAGCAAAGCTGCGACGTCTACTTCTACAACGTCGCCCTCAAGGTCGGCGTCGACCGCATCGCCGCGATGGCGCACAAGTTCGGCCTGGGCGAGATCGTCGGCCTCGACCTGCCGGGCGAGCGCAAGGGCTCGATTCCGTCCACCGCCTGGAAGATGCGGGCGATGAAGCAGCCGTGGTATCCAGGCGAGACGCTGGTCGCCGGCATTGGCCAGGGCTACGTGCTGTCGACGCCGCTGCAGCTCGCGGTGATGACGGCGCGCATCGCGAACGGCGGTTTCGCGGTGACCCCGCGCCTCGCGCGCGACGACGTCGACGGCCGCGAGATCGGTCCGCGCGCCAAGCAGACCTTCAAGCCGATCGGCGTTTCCAAGAAATCGCTCGACCTCGTCAAGAAGGCGATGATCGCGGTCACCAACGAGCCGGGCGGCACGGCGTATTGGACCCGGATCACCGACAAGGGCATGTGGATGGCCGGCAAGACCGGCACCTCCCAGGTCCGCCGCATCACCAAGGCCGAGCGCGCCACCGGCGTGAAGAAGAACAAGGACCTGCCCTGGGAGCTGCGCGATCACGCGCTCTTCGTTGCTTTCGCTCCGCATGACGCGCCGCGCTTCGCCTGCGCGGTCATCGTCGAGCATGGCGGCGGCGGCTCGCGCGCGGCGGCGCCGGTCGCCAAGGACATCCTGATGGAGACCCAGAAACGGCTGAACCCGACGGTGGCGCTGAAGGGGGCGGAGAAGAAGGCGGCCGCGGCCGATACGAAGCCGCAGGCCCAGCCCCCGGCCAAGCCCAAATCAAAGCCTAAATCCAAGCTCGAGCCCAAGCTCAAACCCCAGCTCAAACCCAAGCCAAATCCGCAAGGCGCGACGCGCCGGGCCGACGGCGTCACCGGAAGCGGGGGCTGACCGGCGATGCAGTACAGCGGCCGCTACCGCGAGCATATCTCGGTCCTGGCGCGCATGCGCGAGGTCACCTGGGGGCTCGTCTTCCTGATCGTGATCACCGCCGGCATCGGCTTCGCGGCGCTCTATTCGGTGGGCGGCGGCAAGTTCGATCCCTGGGCGACGCGCCAGATCGTGCGCTTTTCCTTCGGCCTCTTGATCATGTTCGGCGCGGCGATGCTCGATCTCCGCTTCTGGCTGCGCCATGCCTACGTGATCTACGGCGCGGCGCTGCTGCTGCTGGTGGGCGTGGAGGTGATCGGCCTCGTCTCCGGCGGCGCCCAGCGCTGGATCAACGTCGGCTTCCTGCGCGTGCAGCCGTCCGAGGTCATGAAGATCGCCGTGGTGATCGCGTTGGCGCGCTACTTCCACAAGACGGCGCTGGAGGAGATCGCGCGGCCGACCCGGCTGATCCCGCCGCTCATCATGATCGCCACGCCGATCGCCCTGGTGCTCAAGCAGCCCGATCTCGGCACCGCGGCGCTCCTGGGCGCGGTCGGCATGGCGGTGATGTTCGCGGGCGGGGTCAAGGCCTGGAAGTTCGCCGTCGCGGGCGCCGCCGGGCTGGCGGCGATGCCGATCGCCTGGAGCGTGCTGCACAGCTACCAGAGGAAGCGCATCATCAGCTTCCTCGATCCGTCGAGCGACCCCCTCGGCTCGGGCTACCACGCCACCCAGGCGCAGATCGCGCTGGGCTCCGGCGGGGTCTGGGGCAAGGGCTTCCTGCAGGGCAGCCAGAGCCACCTCTCCTTCATCCCCGAATCCCAGACCGACTTCATCTTCGCGGTGCTCGCCGAGGAGTTCGGCATGATGGGCGCGCTCTTCCTGCTGGCGCTCTTCGCGGCGATCATCGGCTACGGCATCGTCATCGCGCTGCGCAGCCGCAACCAGTTCGGGCGCCTGCTGGCGCTCGGTCTATCGGTCAACTTCTTCCTCTACATCTTCATCAACATCGCCATGGTGACGGGGATCTTCCCGGTGGTCGGCGTGCCGCTGCCGCTGGTCTCCTATGGCGGCACGGCGATGCTGACGCTGATGTTCGGCTTCGGGCTGATCCTGGCGGTCTACATCAACCGCGACGCCCGCATCGGCCGCTTCGACGACGAGATCTGACGCGGCGCGGTCACCTCTCGGCACGCGCTACCGGCATGCGCGGCCCGTCGTGGCAATCGCAAGCCCTTGTGCCTTGCCCGGCACGCCCCCATATCGAGCCCGCTCGACAAGGTTTCTCGACAGGGTTTCTCGACAAGGGTTGAGGCCTTTGTTATACGGGCGGCGATTGTGATGCGGGCGATTAGCTCAGTCGGTAGAGCAGCTGACTCTTAATCAGCGGGTCCGGGGTTCGAGTCCCCGATCGCCCTCCAATCAGGTCAAGGGCTTGGCGGAATTCCGCTAAGCCCTTGATTCATTTGTGGCTATGTCGTCCGACAACGGCGGCGCGGAACCGCCGCCCGGGCCGTCCGAGCGCCGCACTTTCAAAGCTTCGCGAGATACGCTTAGATGGCCCCGAGCGTGGCCGCCTGACGGTCCGGCGGCCGCCCCCGAAATTTCCAGTCAGACCAACAACCAAACGGGAGGAGACCGTGAAACGAACGATATTCGCCCTGACGGCGGCACTTGCCCTGGGCGCCGCGGCGGCGGCGCAGGCCGAGGTCGTCGGCATCGGCACCTCGAAGCAGGGCGGCTTCACCTATTCGGCGGGTGCGGCGATCGCCAAGGCCGCGGGCATGGGCGGCGTGCGCATGCTGCTCCGGCCCTATGGCGGCAGCGGCGTCTACGTGCCCGCGGTCAACAAGGGCGAGCTCCAGTTCGCGCTCGCCAACGCGCTGGAGACGCGCTACGCGGTCACCGGCACCGGCGCTTACGATGGCCGCCAGCAGCCCAACATCCGCATCGTCAGCGTGATGCTGCCGCTGCGCGTGGCGATCTTCGCGCGCAAGGATTCGCCGATCAAGACCATCGCCGACCTGCGCGGCAAGCGGGTGCCGGGCGTGTTCGGCGCCGCGCGGACGCTGAAGGTGCTGATGGACGGACAGCTCGCCAACGCCGGCATGACCTATGACGACGTCAAGATCGTCAAGGCCGCCGGCATCATCGGCAACGCGAACGATTTCGCCGCCGGCAAGTCCGACGTCTTCTTCTTCGCCGTCGGATCGGGCAAGGTCCTGCAGGTCGACGCAAAGGTCGGCGGCATCCGCGCCCTGCCGATCGACCCCTCGCCGGCGGCGATGGAGCGGCTCAAGAAGTTCGTGCCCGTGGCCTATGCGCTGCAGGTGAAGCCCGGCAAGCGCCTCGCCGGCATCCTCACGCCGACCTACGTCATGGCCTACCCCTATCTGGTGCTGACCAGCGCGAAGGTGCCCGACGAGATGGTCTACAAGGTCGCCAAGGCGATGCACGCCAACCGCAAGGCGATGATCGCCGCCTTCCGGCCGATGGCGGGCTTCCATCCCAAGCGCATGGTGAGCGATCTGTCGCCGGTCCAGTACCATCCCGGCGCGATCAAGTTCTACAAAGAGCAGGGCATGTGGAAGTAGCCACCCGTGGCCGACACCGCCAGCGACGAACCCGCGGGTGAGCGCGGGGGACCGGCCGGTCCCCTGGCCCGCGGGGTCGTCGCGGTCTTCGCCACCCTGGTGACGCTGGGCTCGCTCGGCTGGGCCGCCGATCTCTACCGCACCGTGCTGGGGTTCGTCTTCACCACCCAGCAGTTCCTCGCCGCCATCCTGGCGCTTGCTCTCCCGGTGCTGTTCGTCAGCTTCCGCGCCCTGCCGCGGCTGCCCAAGGACCGCGTGCCCTGGTACGACTGGGCGCTCGCGGTCCTCGGCTGCGCCGCGGCGGGCTACGTCGCGATACGCCACACGGTGCTTTCGGAGCTGGTGACCGAGCGTCCGCTCGACGGCATGATCGTTGCCAGCGTGCTCGTGCTCGTCGTGCTCGAGGGACTGCGCCGCACCACCGGCTGGGCGCTCTTCGCGATCGTGGTCTTCTTCCTGCTCTACACCCAGGTCGCCGACCTCATGCCGGGCGGCATGCAGGGCCTGCCCACCAAGCCCGACCACACGCTCTACTACGTCACCTGGGACACCGAAAGCATGCTGGGCCTGCCGACCACGGTGGCCAGCACCATCGTCATCGCCTTCATCTTCTTCGGCAACCTGCTGGCGCGCTCGGGCGGCTCGAGCTTCTTCACCGATTTCGCCGTGGCGCTGATGGGCCGTTTCCGCGGCGGCTCGGCCAAGATCGCCATCGTCGCCTCGGGTCTCTTCGGCTCGATCTCGGGCAGCGCCGTCTCCAACGTGGTCTCCACCGGCGTCATCACCATCCCGCTGATGCGCCAGGGCGGGTTCACCGCCCGCAACGCCGCCGCCATCGAATCGGTCGCCTCGACCGGCGGCCAGCTGATGCCGCCGATCATGGGCGCGGCGGCCTTCCTGCTGGCGACCTTCGTGGAGGAGACCTACGGCACGGTGATCCTGGCCGCCCTGGTGCCGGCGATCCTCTACTACGTGGCGCTCTTCATCCAGGTCGACCTGGTCGCCGCGCGGAACGGCATCAAGCCGGTCGACCAAGCGCTGATCCCGCGCATCGGCCGTGTTCTGGTCATGGGCTGGCACTATCCGCTCGCCTTCGTCGTGCTGATCGGCACGCTGTTCTGGTTCAACATGGAGCCCGAGACGTCGGCGCTCTATGCATCGGCGACCATCATCATCACCGGCGTGCTGTTCGGCTACGGCGGCAAGCGCATGCCGGTGCGGGCGGTCTACGAGGCGCTCAGGAATACCGGGGTCGCCTCGGTCGATATCCTGATGATCTGCGCCGCGGCGGGCATGATCATCGGCGTCCTCAACCTGACCGGCGTCTCCCACGCCCTGGCCCAGGTGCTTATCGACCTCGCCGGCGGCAATCTCTTCCTGCTGCTCGTGCTGGCGGCGCTGGTCTGCATCGTGCTTGGCATGGGCATGCCGACGGCCGGGGTCTACGTCCTGCTGGCGACGCTCGTGGCGCCGTCGATCGAGGCGGCCGGCGTCGACAAGATGGCGGCGCATCTCTACGTCATGTACTTCGGCATGATGTCGATGATCACGCCGCCGGTGGCGATCGCGGCCTTCACCGCGGCGAGCCTGGCCAAGACCAACGCCATGGCGACGGGTTTCGCCGCCGTGCGCTTCGGCTGGATCGCCTACGTGGTGCCGTTCCTCTTCGTCGCCTCGCCGTCGTTGCTGCTCCAGGGCTCGCCGGTCGCCATCGTGATCGCGATCGTCACCGCGGTCGCCGGCGTCGGCCTGATCTGCGCCGCGGTGACCGGCTTCCTCTTCCGACGCATGGATGTCGTGACGCGCATCGCCACGGGAGCGGCGGGCCTGGCGCTGCTGCTGCCGGCCAATGCGCTGCCCCAGGCGCGCTGGACCGACCTCGCCGGACTCGCGCTGGCGATCGTCCTGGTCGCGAGGGAGTTCCTGCTGCGCCGGAATGTCGAAAGCACCGGGGTGCCGGCGGGAAGCTAGAACAGGTCGTGATCAGGTCGAATCACGTCTTGATCCGACCCAAATGCGACCCGATCCAAAACTATTTTCCGTGCATCGCCCGCCAGATCCGCTCGGAGGTCACCGGCATCTCGATCTCCTCGACGCCGAAGGGCGCCAGCGCGTCGACCACCGCGTTGACGATAACCGCCGAGGCCGGGGTGATGCCGGCCTCGCCGCCGCCCTTGATGCCCAGCGGATTGCCCGGCGTGGGATCCTCGCGCAGCTCGACCGTGAAACCCGGCACGTCGTCCGCGCGCGGCAGGGCGTAGTCGAGGAACGAGCCGTTCAGGACCTGGCCGCTCTCGGCGTCGTAGGCGACGCCCTCGCACAGCGTCTCGCCGACGCCCTGGACATGCCGCCGTGGACCTGGCCGTCGACGATCAGCGGGTTCACCACCCGCCCGACGTCGTCGACGGTCGTGTGGCGGGTGATCGCGAGGGCGCCCGTGTCGGCGTCGATCTCGACCTCGCAGACCGCGCATCCGGTCGGGTGCGCCGGGATCCGCCCGACAAAGCTGCTCTCCGCCGACAGCGCATCGGCCCGCTCCGGCCCCAGCGCCTCGGCCAGCTCCAGCAGCGAGAAAGCCCGGTTGCTGCCCGGATCGCGGAACAGCCCGTCCTCGAAGACGACGGCGTCGGCCTCCATGTCCCACAGCCGGGCGCAGGCCGCGCGCGCCTGGGCGACGACCTTGCCGGCCGTCTCGACGATCAGCGTGCCGGCCATGCGCATCGAGCGGTCGGAATGGCTGCCGCCGCCCATGGTCACGACGGCGGTGTCGCCGCTCAGCACGCGTACCGAATCCATCGGCACGCCGAGGAGGTCGGCGGCGACCTGGGCGAAGCTGGTCTCGTGGCCTTGCCCGGTCGATTGGGTGCCGGTCACCAGATCGACGACCCCGGCGGCCGAGACGCCGAGCGCCACACGTTCGCGCGGGTCGCCGACCGGCGCCTCGACGTAGCAGGCAAGGCCGATGCCGAGCAGCTTGCCGCGGGTCGCCGCGTCGCGCTTGCGCCCGGTGGCGCCGGCCCAGTCGGACAGCGCCAGCGCCCGTTCGAGATTGCCGTGGAAGTCGCCCGAATCGTAGGTCAGCCCCATCGGGCTGCGGTAGGGCAGGCGGTCCCGGGCGATCAGGTTGCGGCGGCGCAGCGCCAGCCGGTCGAAGCCGCAGCGCCGGGCCGCGAGGTCGATCAGGCGCTCGAGCGCGAAGGTCGCCTCGGGCCGCCCGGCGCCGCGGTAGGGGGCGATCGGCACGGTGTTGGTCAGCACGCCGCGCGCGCGCACGGCGACCGTGGGGATGTCGTAGACCGTGGTGACGACGCGGCTGGCGTTGGCCAGCGGCACGAAGACCACGGTGTGCGCGCCGACGTTCGAGAGCATGTCGATGTCGAGGGCGAGGAAGCGGCCGTCCGCGTCGAGCGCGAGCCCCGCCGTGAAGCGCATGTCGCGGCCCTGGTAGTCGGCGAGGAAGGCTTGGCTGCGGTCGGCCGTCCAGCGCACCGGGCGGCCGAGGCGGCGCGCCGCCCAGGCCACCGCGACGACCTCGGGATAGAGGAAGGAGCGCGGCCCGAAGCCGCCCCCGACGTCGGGGCAGACCACGCGGATGCCGTCCTCGGGCAGGTCGAGGATCTCGCGCAAGCCGTCGCGGTAGCGCACCGCGCCCTGGCTGCCGGCGATCACGGTGAGCGCGCCGGTCTCGCCGTCCACCGTGCCGATCGCCGCCCGCGGCTCCATCTGGCAGTTGACGATGCGGCTGCTCTGGAAGCTGAAGCGCACGACATGCGCCGCCTCGGCGAAGGCGCGCGCGACCGCCTCGGGCGCGCCGAAGGTCTCGTCGACGCAGACGTTGCCCGGCACCTCCTCCCGGACCAGCGGCGCCTCGGCCTCGAGCGCGTCGAGGATCCGAACCGCGGCCGGCAGCGGCGCGTAGTCCGCCTCGACCAGCGCCGCCGCGTCCCACGCCTGCGCCAGCGTCTCGGCGACGACGACGGCGACCGGCTCGCCGGCGTGGCGCGCCCGGTCGTGCGCGAAGGGCCAATGGGGCAGATCGACCACGGCGTCGGCGCGGAACGACCTCTCGCGAATATCGACGGCGCCGGCGGGGTTGGGACGATGGGCGATGCCGCGCAGCCCGTCGGCCAGGTAGTCGGCGGCGGTCAGGACCGCGGCGACGCCCGGCGCCTCGGCGGCGGCCCGGGTCTCGACGCCGCGGATCTCCGCGTGCGGATAGGGCGAGCGGACGAACGCCGCGTGAAGCTGGCCGGGCAGGGCGAAATCGTCGGTGTAGCGGCCGGCGCCGGTGATCAGCCGCCGGTCCTCGACGCGCGGAATCGGCCGGCCGACGTAGCCGCCGGGCTCACGGGACGACATTGCCCGTTACCCTTGCGTCCGTGATCGCGGACCCGGCGGAGGGGAGGGCGCGCCGCATCTCATCCGATGCGCAGCACCGGCTTAACGGTTTTCCCGGTCTCGCTGTCGTGGATCGCGGTGGCGATCTCCTCGAAGTCGTAGAACTTGATCAGCCGGTCGAAGGGGAAATGGCCCTTGGCGTTCAAGTCGATCAGCATCGGGATCAGGTGCTCGGGGTTGGAGCCGCCCTCGATGATGCCGTGGATCGAGCGGCCGACCATCAGGTGCTGGACCGAGATCGGCAGCTCGCTGCCGTCCCAGGGGCTGGTGACGAAGGCGCAGCGCCCGCGCGGCGCCAGCGCTTGCAGCGCCTGGCGCATGACCGGCAGCGCGCCGGTGGTGTCGAGGACGCAGTCGGCGCCGTAGGGCAGGTGCGCCATGATCGCCTCGGACAGCGGCTCGTCGCCGGCGAGGATCGTCTCGTCGGCGCCGAGCTCGGCGGCGAGCTCGAGGCGGTGGGCGTGGCGGTCGGCGGCGATGATGCGCCGGGCGCCCGAGAACCGCGCCGCCATGATCGCCGACAGGCCCAGCGTGCCGACGCCGAGCACGGCGAAGCTCTCGCCGGGGGCGACCCGCAAGTCGTTCAGCACCGCCCCCGCGCCCGTCTGCACGCCGCAGCCGAGCGGCCCGAGCTGTTCCAGCTGCGCTTCCCTGGTGACCTTGATGGCGTTCCGCTCGGTGCCGAGGGCGTGGGTGGCGAAGGAGGACTGCTTGAAGAAGTCGCCGTAGATCGGCTCCGCGCCCTTGTGGAGGTAGAAGCTGCCGTCCTCGCGGGTGCAGGTGAAGTGGTTCTGCATGTGGCAGTAGGCGGGCTTGGAGGCGAGGCAGCTCGGGCAGTGCCCGCAGCTGTCGAAGGTCATCACCACGTGGTCGCCCTCGGCGACCGCCCGCACCCCGTCGCCGACCGCCTCCACGACGCCGGCGCCCTCGTGGCCGAGCACGATCGGGTGCGGGATCCGGCTTCCCTCCGCCGCCTTGATGTCGGTGTGGCAGACGCCCGTGGCGACCATGCGCACCAGCACCTCGCCCTCGCCGGGCCCGGTCAGCTCGAGCTCCTCGATGGCGGGGGCCTCGACGCCCTCGCGAAAAACCGCCGCGCGTATCTTCATGTCAGGTCCCACCCGCCGATGATCGGCGGTGACCCTGCCGGATTCCCGGCCGCGACTCAAGGCGCCATGCATTGGCCGGCTATTGGGCGGCGATATGGGGTGTCCAAGGCGAAGTCGGGCGCTGCTTGCTCTAGCCGTCTGTCCGTCTTGGGATAGTATGCGCGAACCGCCGGACCAGGCACGGCAGGCAGGCCCAGGATGACCCAGCAGCTCCACGCGCTGCCGCCAGGATACGAGATCGAGGGCTACCGGATCGAGGGCACGCTCGGCACCGGCGGCTTCGGCGTGACCTATCTGGCGCGCGAGGTCTCGCTCGACCGGCTGGTCGCGATCAAGGAATACCTGCCGGCCGAGATCGCCGTCCGCGACACCCGCCACAGTACCGTCCACCCGATCGACGACGACGACGTCGAGACCTTCGAATGGGGCCTGGAACGCTTCCGCGGCGAGGCGCTCACCCTGGTCTCCTTCCGCCACGCCAACATCGTCGCCGTGCTGCGCTTCTTCGAGGCCAACGGCACCGCCTACATGGTGATGGACTACGAGGAGGGCTCGAGCCTCGGCGATATCCTGCGCGAGGCCGGCACGCTGCCCGAGCACGAGATCCACGAGATCCTCTTCCCCCTGCTCGACGGGCTCGACCGGGTCCACCGCGCGGGCTTCCTCCACCGCGACATCAAGCCGGACAATATCTACATCCGCGCCGACGGCTCGCCGGTGCTGCTCGACTTCGGCGCCGCGCGCCTCGCCGTCGGGCTGAAGGGCCAGCACATGACCGGCCTCGTCACCGTCGGCTACGCGCCGCCCGAGCAGTACGATTCCGGCAGCCCCCAGGGCCCCTGGACCGACATCTACGCCTTCGGGGCGACGCTCTACCACGCCGTCACGGGCACGGTCCCGATCGAGTCGACGGCCCGCGTCGGCGCGCTGGCGCGGCGCGAGCCCGATCCCCTGGCGCCGGTCGAGGAGCGCGCCGCGCCCGAGGCCTACGGGCCGCCGCTCGTGCATGCCATCGACTGGTCGCTCACCATCCTGGGCGACGACCGGCCGCGGTCGGTCGCCGCCTGGCGCGCCGCCTTCCGCGCGCCCGACCGCGCCCGCGCCGCGCCCGTCGGTCCCGCGCCGCGCCGCAAGCGCCGCCGCGAGCCCACGGTGACGCCGCGGGAAGCGGGCGAAGGGCAGCGGCCCGATGCGCCCTGGGAGGAGGCCGGGCCCAAGGGCGCCACGTTGCTCGCCGACGGTATCCCCGACGACGGTCCCGGCGAGCCCGCAGCCGACGCCGGGACGCCGACCCGGCGCGATCTTCCGCGGGAACCGGCGGAAGCGCCGCCCCCCGCCGCGCGCCACCGCAGCGGCCGGCTCGCGCGGGTCGCGGTCACGCTGGTCGTCCTGGCCATGGTCGCCTTCGGCGTCAATCTGGTGCTCGGCCAGGATCCGGTCGAGGCCTGCGACCGCCACGCCGCCCATCCCTTCGATCCCGCCAAGCCGGCCTCGGTCCCCGGGATCAAGTTCGCCGACATCGAGGCGGAGAAGGCGATCGCCGCCTGCGCGGAGGCGGCGCGCAAGCGCCCGGCCGTCGACCGCCTGCGCTTCAACCACGCCCGGGCGCTCCACAAGCTCCAGCGCTACGACGAGGCGCGGGCGATCTACCAGGCGCTGGCCGCCGGCGGCTACGTCTTCGCCGAGGCCAACCTCGCCTACATGATCTTCCGCGGCCAGGGCGTGCCGGCGGACACCGAGGAGGGCGCGCGGCGCTTCCGCATCGCCGCCATCAAGGGCAATCCCGACGCCCAACTCGGCATCGCCGCGAGCTATATGAACGGGAGGGGGGTCGAGCGCGACGACGCGGCGGCCTATTTCTGGTACCGCCTCGCCAGCCGCTTCTATCCGGTCGCCGCAAAGCCGCGCCTGGAGGCGCTCCGCCGGCGCCTCGACCCCGACCGGATCAGCGAGATCGAGCGGCAGCTGAAGGAGTGGAAACCGGTTTCGTGATGGGGGCCGGTCGATCGGCGGCTTGACGGGATGCTTCATCTCCTTTAATTAACATATAGGTTAAATACAGGCAGTTCCATCCCCAATCATCGAGGTCCGACCATGAGCACGCATCAGACCGTTTCCCGCGACGAGTGGCTGGCCGCGCGTCAGGCGTTGCTGGCCAAGGAGAAGGCGTTCACCAAGCAGCGCGACGCGCTGAGCGCCGCGCGGCGCGAGTTGCCCTGGGTCAAGGTCGAGAAGGACTATGACTTCGACGGCCCGGACGGCAAGCAGGCGCTGGCCGACCTGTTCGACGGGCGCGGCCAGCTCATCACCTATCACTTCATGCTGGGTCCGGGCTGGGAGGAGGGCTGTCCGAGCTGCTCCTTCCTGGCCGACCATTTCGACGGCGCGGCCGTCCATCTCGCCAACCGCGACGCCACCCTCGTCGTGGTCTCGCGCGCGCCGCTCGCCGAGATCGGGAAATTTCAGAAACGCATGGGCTGGAAGTTCAAATGGGTCTCGTCGCACGGCAGCGACTTCAACCGCGACTACCACGTCTCCTTCACCGAGGAGGAGATGGCCAAGGGCGAAGTCGTCTACAACTACCGCAAGAGCGAGTTCCCGAGCGAGGAGGCGCCCGGTGTCAGCGTCTTCGCGCGCGACGGGGCGCGCGGGGTCTTCCACACCTATTCGGCCTATGCCCGCGGGCTCGACATCCTGCTCGGCGCCTACAACTTCCTCGACATGGTGCCCAAGGGCCGCGACGAGGCGGACCTGCCCTGGTCGATGGCCTGGGTGCGCCACCACGACCGCTACGGGGCGTGAGGGGCGGTTGGCCGGCTCCTCGAGCCCACCCTTCGAGGCCGCCCTCATCCTAAGGTGTCGCCGCGTGGCGGCGTCTCGAAGGGGGCGGCACCTCAGGATGAGCACTCGGTTTGCGCGCCCGCACAGGTGCTCATCCTGAGGTGCGAGCGCGAGCGAGCCTCGAAGGATGGCGGCCGCCTTGCTATTCGACCGGCACCGTCTTTGAAAACGTCCCCGCGTAGCGCTCCCTGAGCGCCGCCTTCTGGACCTTGCCCATGGCGTTCCGGGGCAGCGCCTCGACCACGAAGACGCGCTTGGGCACCTTGAAGCCGGCGAGCCGGTCCTTGAGCGCAGCGATGATCGCGGCCTCGTCGGGCCGGCCGGCGCCGGACGAGGTTACCACCGCCGTCACCGCCTCGCCGAAATCGGGATGGGGCAGGCCGACGACCGCCGACTCGCCGACCCCGTCGAGCTCGTCGATGAAGCCCTCGACCTCCTTGGGGTAGACGTTGAAGCCGCCCGAGATGATGAGGTCCTTGGCGCGGCCGACGATGGTCACGGTGCCGTCCCCGTCCAGCGTCGCGAGGTCGCCGGAGATGAAGAAGCCGTCGGCCCGGAACTCCTCGGCCGTCTTCTCCGGCATGCGCCAGTAGCCCTTGAAGACGTTGGGGCCCTTGTATTCGAGCACGCCGACCTCGCCCGGCGGCAAGACGGTCCCGTCCTCATCGGCGATCCGCACCTCGACGCCGGGCAGCGCCTGGCCCACCTTGCCCGGCTGGCGCTCGCCGCCCTCGTAGGGGTTCGAGGTCACCATGCCGGCCTCGGTCATGCCGTAGCGCTCGAGCACGCGGTGGCCGGTGCGGGCCTCGAACTCGGCGAAGGTCTCGGCCAGCAGCGGCGCCGAGCCGGCGATGAAGAGCCGCATCCTGGCGCAGGCCTCGCGGCTGAAGCCCGGATGCGCCAGCAGGCGGACGTAGAAGGTCGGCACGCCCATCATCACCGTGGCGTTCGGCATCTGGCGCACCATCTCGTCGGGGTCGAAGCGCGGCAGGAAGATCGCCGTGCTGCCGTTGAGGAAGGCGCAATGGAGCGCCACGAAGAGCCCGTGCACGTGGAAGATCGGCAGGGCGTGCAGCAGCACGTCGCCCGGCACGAAGCCCCAGAGCGTGTGGAGCGTGCGCGCGTTGCTCTCCAGGTTCCCATGGCTCAGCATCGCGCCCTTGGAGCGCCCGGTGGTCCCCGAGGTGTAGCAGATCGCCGCGATATCTTCGGCGCTCACCTTTGCGATCTGCGTTGCCGGTTCGAGCGCCCGCGAGCGCTCGATCAGCGTGCCGTCGCCCGCCGTGCCGAGCGTGAGCACCCGGGCGCCGCCGTGCCTGCCGGCCAGGATCTCGATCGCGGCGGCGCGCGCGGGCTCGCAGACGATTGCCGAAGGCTCGGCGTCGGCGATGAAGTAGTCGAGCTCGGCCTCGCGGTAGGCGGTGTTGAGCGGCAGGTAGATCGCGCCCGCGCGCAGGCAGGCGAGATAGAGGCAGACGGCCTCGGGCGACTTTTCGACCTGCGCCATCACCCGGTCGCCGGGTTCGAGGCCGAGGTCGTGGAGGAGCGCCGCCATCCGCGCCGCCGCCGCCTCCAGCTCGGCGAAGCTCACGTCCCGGCCGCCCGGCACCGCGAAGACGGTGGCCGAGCGGTCCGCCGGAAATCCTCCGGAAAGAGCGTGATAGAGGTTCTGCGACATGCCTGGGGCTGCGTCCGGCAGAGGGGCTTTGCGACCGTCAGCAGCGGTCTAATCGCTCCCGCCCCGAGCCGCAATCCCCATACGGGACACTTGGCCGATGCGGGACGCGGCATTGCAATCGGGGCCACTTGCCCGCCCGGCCCGTCCGGGCGATGTTTGGCGCCATGAATCTGGGGCAGGCCCTCCAAACCAGCGTGGCCCGCCGGCCGGGCGCCGAAGCCGTGGTCGACGGCGCGGTCCGGCGCGACTATGGCCAATGGTACGGCGAGATCCGCGCGCTCGCCGGCGGCCTCGCCGCGCGCGGCCTCGGGCCGGGCGATCATTTCGCCGTGGTGATGCGCAATCGCTACGAGATGGCGAGCCTCGCCTGGGCCGCCTTCCTGCTCGGCGCGATCTACACGCCGCTCAGCTGGCGCGGCACGAGCGAGGAGATCGGCTACTGCCTGCGCGACGCGGACGCGACCCTCGTCGCCTTCGACGGCGCCGCCGAGGCGGCCGTGATCGAGGCCTGCGCGGCGCAGGGCATCGCCGAAACCCGCATGATCGCCGCCGCCGACGCCGCGGCCGAGGTCACGCGTTTCCAGGCGCTGCTCGACGGCCCGGCGGTCTCCGGTCCCGCCGATGCGGACGGCGAGGCGACCTGCATGATGCTCTACACCTCGGGCACCACGGGCCGGCCCAAGGGCGTGCCGCGCTCGCACCGCGCCGAGCTCGCGGCGGGGATGAACCAGATCGCCGTCAACCAGTACGTCCACGGGCTCTCGCAGCTCTGCGTCATGCCGCTCTTCCACACCATGGGCCAGCGGGTGCTGCTGACCTCGGCGATGCTGAACGGAAAGCTTGCGCTCATGCCCGCCTATTCGCCGGGCGGCGTGCTCGAGCTGATCGAGCGCGAGCGGCTCGGCTCGATCTTCCTGGTGCCGACGATGTTCCACGACATGCTGGCCCAGCCCGACATCGACGCACGCGACCTCGGCTCGGTGGTGCGCGCCGGCTATGCCGGCATGCCGATGGCGCGCTCGCTGGTCGAGCACTGCGTCGCGCGGTTCCCGGGCGGGCCCTTCGTCAACTTCTACGGCTCCAGCGAGATCTACTGCTTCACCACCTGCGCGCACCAGGACCGCAAGCCGGGCTGCGCCGGGCGCGCGGGGTTCAACCAGGAGATCCGCGTGGTCGCGGCCGATCCCGACCGGCCGGTGAGCGGCGACGAGGCCGTGGGGCAGGGCGAGACCGGCGAGATCGTCGCCTCGATGGCGGCGCTCGACGCCTTCAAGGGCTATTGGAACCGTCCCGACGCCGATGCGAAGGCGATCCGCGACGGCTGGTACTTCACCGGCGACCTGGGCGCCTTCGACGCGGACGGCGAGCTCTACGTCCTGGGCCGGGTCGACGACATGATCATCTCCGGCGGCGAGAACATCCACCCCGAGGAGGTCGAGGACGCGCTCCTGCGGTCGGGCCTCGCGGCGGGGGTCGTCGTGATCGGCCTGCCCGACGAGCGTATGGGCCAGCGCGTGGTCGCCTTCGTGGAGCCCGCGAAACCCGGCATCGCCGCCGAAGACCTCGACGCTGCCTGCCGGAACGGCGCGCTCGCCGCCTTCAAGCGCCCGCGCGGTTACGCCTTCATCGATGAAATCCCGCGCTCGGCCTCCGGCAAGCTCCTGCGCCGCAAGCTGCGCGACGGCGACTACCAGCTCCTTCCCGACTTCAAGAGCACCATCTGAAAGGACCTTTCGATGACAGACTACGCTGCGCGGCGGGGCGCCGTGCTCGAGGACCTCGACGGCCTGAGGGTCGAGGTCGACGCGGACAGGCGCATCGGCAACCTGGTCCTCGACCGGCCGCCGCTCAACATCGTCTCCTACAAGGCGCGCGAGCAGATCAACGCGATCTTCGAGGAGTTCGCGCGCGACCCGGACGTCGGCGTGATCGTCGTGCGGGGCGCCAACGGGGTCTACACCTCCGGCGGCGACGTGCGCGGCTTCTTCGACGTGCCGCGCGACGGCATGTCCCATCTGGCCTGGAACATCGCCGCCCCCCAGCGCTGCGGCAAGCCGGTGATCGCCGCCATGGAGAAGCATGCCTTCGGGGTCGGCTTCGAGCTGGCGCTCGCCTGCGACTTCCGCCTGGCCACCAGGGAAACCAGGATGGGGCTGCCCGAGGTGACCATCGGCATGATGCCCGGCAGCGGCGGCACCCACCGCCTGGCCAACCTGGTCGGCCTCACGCGGGCCAACCTGATGGTCTATCTGGGCGAGCGGGTCTCGGCGGAAACCGCGCTCGACTGGGGCATCCTGACCGCTGTGGCGGAGGATTCGGCGGCGCTCGACGACATGATCGCTGCCTATGCCAAGCGCCTCAACGCCCAGTCGCCGCTGGCGCTGCGGACCGTCAAGCGCGTGCTCAACACGGTCCACGACACCAGCCAGGAGGTCGGGCTCGAGCTCGAGGGGCATGCCTTCGAGAAGCTCCGCGACAGCCACGACTACCACGAGGGCGCCAACGCCTTCTTCGAGAAGCGAAAGGCCGTCTACAAGGGAGAGTAGGGCCCCCGGCGGGCGGCGTGCGTCCGGAGAGAACGCGCTGGACGGCGGCTTCGCGCTTCCTCAGATCGGGTCGCTCCTAGGCTGGATCAGGAAGCGACCCGGCCCAAGAGCGTGAATCCGATCCAACATATTGGTAATAGGGCAGGTTCACGCGATTGGTTTGACTCAAGAAGTGATTCAAACCAATCGCGATCTGCTCTAGACTCGCGCCCGGCCCGGTGACCACCTCGGAGGATGCCATGGCTGCCGACGTCTGGCCCGTGACCGAAAGCTTCGCCGCCGAGATCGGCGACGTCGACCTTTCCCAGCCGCTGAGCGAGGCGGACTGGCAGGCGATCGACGAGGCCTACCGCACCTACTCGGTGCTGGTCTTCCCCGACCAGCGGATCAGCCACGACCACCATGTGGCCTTCGCCCAGCGCTTCGGGCCGATGGACATGTCGATGATGGCCGACATGGACCAGAAGGAGATGCGGGTTCCGCTCGAGATCGCCGACGTCTCCAACCTGAATGCCAAGGGCGAGGTGCTGGAGCCGGGCCATCGCCTGCGCGAGTTCCAGAACGGCAATCGGCTCTGGCACACCGACAGCTCGTTCAAGAAGGTGCCGGCCAACGCCTCGCTGCTCTACATGCAGGCCATCCCGCCGGTCGGCGGCCGGACCGAGTTCGCCGACATGCGCGCCGCATACGACGCGCTGCCCGAGGCGATGAAGCGCGGGATCGAGGGCAAGGTGGCGATGCACTCGATCGCCACCTCGCGCGCCAAGCTGGGCTTCGCCATGAGCGACGCGGAGAACGCCACCTATCCGCGGGTGCCGCAGGTATTGGTGCGGAGCCACGCGCATAGCGGCCGCAAGTCGATCTATATCGCCTCGCACGCGGGCGAGATCGTCGGGATGGGCGACGACGAGGCGCGGGCGCTATTGGCCGAGCTGACCGCCCACGCGACCCAGCGGCAGTTCGTCTACGGCCACCGCTGGCGCGCCAACGACCTCGTCATGTGGGACAACCGCTGCACCATGCATCGGGGCCTGCCCTTCGACGACCTGCGCTGGCCGCGCGACGCCCAGCGCGCCACCGCCCTCGACGTCGCCCCGACCTGCGAGCAGGAAGGCGTCACCATCGCGGCCGAATAACCGACGAACGTTCAGCGGGGCATCAATTCGGTCGCGTCGAGCTCGTCGATGGCCCTGATCGTGCGCTCGAGCGCCACGCCGAAGAGCGCCTGCATGCGCTCGTCGGCGTTCGCCAGCGAGCCCACCGAGATCACGATATAGACCAGCCCGTATAGGATCGACGCCCGGTAGTCGACCAAGCATTGCTCGAAGCCGTAGCCGGCGACGCCGTTCTCCTCCAGGAGCCCGTGATACGCCTTGAGCAGGCGCATCTCGTGTGCCTTGCGGCGGCCGGGGTCGCCGCCCTGGGCCATGAAATAGGCGAAGTCGAAGACGCCGCGGGCGCGCGCGATGAGCTGCCAGTCGATCATCGAAAAGGGCGGATCGGCGGGATCGACGCCGAAGATCATGTTGTCCATGCGATAGTCGCCGTGCACCAAGGTGCGCGGCGGGGCGGCGAGCATGTCCGAGAGTGCGGGCAGCTTGGTGCCCAACGCCTCGCCGGCCTTGAGGATCGACGGCGGCAGGCGGTCGCCGAAATGCGCGGCGAAGGGCCCCCAGCTCTGCTGGTAGCCGCCCTGGATCAGGCCGACCAGCTGGGGGTCGTTGCCCGCCGGCAGCCAATCGTGCGCCGCCAGCCCGGTCTCGTCCCAGGCCGCGGCGTGCAGGCGGGCGAGCTGCGCCACGGCGATCTCGGCCTCGGCTTCCGACCAGCCGGCGAGCTGGTCGCCCAGCCGCCGTCCCGAGAGATCCTCGAGCAGCAGGATGAAGCGGCCGCGTCCAAGGTCCATTTGGGCGAGATAGCAGCGCGGCGTGGTCATGGCGGTCTCGGCCGCGAGACCCCGGTAGAAGCGGCTCTCGCGCTCGTAGATGCGCAAGGCCAGTCCGATCTCGCGCGCGCCTTCCGCGGCGACCGGGATCTTCACGATGATCGAGGCAGGCGCCTCGGCCGCGGCCGGCGCGTAGTCGGGCACCAGGCGCATGACTTCGCCGAACAGGCCGGAGCCTCCCGGGACCGGCTCCCGGCGGAACGATACGACGCGTTCGCCCGCGAGCAGGCCCGCCGCGGTCAAAGCGGCGGTCAGCCACTCCGGCGAAATCTCGCCGATGGCGAAGGGTGTTTCCGTTTCGGACACGGATTGTCGCTCCGCGGTGGACGATCGAAGGCGGAGCACTCTAGCGGCGATCGGCCGCCAGAAGAATAGAGGACTAACTTTCTCCGGCCTAGATCGGGTCGCAATTGGGCCGGATCATAAATTGATTCGACCCAATCACGACCTGCTCTAGCCGCTCGGCCGGCCAGGAATTCTCGCGCGTTTCAGGCGGCGCGGCTCAGGCGGCGCGCGCCGATCGCGATGCGGCCCTTTGCCTCTGCGATTGCTCGTGCAGGACCATCGGCACCTCGGGGCCGAGGCGCATCGAGATCATCGGCATCGGCTCGATGCGGCGGCCCGGCACCAGGTCGAGCCGGTAGTTCTGCGCGATCGTCGCCACCGCCAGCACCATTTCCATCATGGCGAAGTGCTCGGCGATGCACTTGCGCGCGCCGCCGCCGAAGGGGAGGTAGGAGAAGTCGGCGATCGCGTCCTTGCGCCCGGGGTCGAACCGCTCGGGATCGAAGCCTTCGGGGTTCTCCCAGTAGGCCGGGTTCCGATGCACCAGGAAGGGGCTCAGCATCACGGTCGCGCCGGCCGGGATCGCATAGCCGCCCACCACGTCGTCGGCGATGGCGGCGCGCGAGATCGTCCAGGCCGGCGGATAGATCCGCATCGCCTCCTGGATCGCCATCCGGGTGTAGGCGAGCTTCGGCAGGTCCTCCAGCGTCACCGGCCGGTCGTCCAGCGTTTCCGCCACCTCGCGCTCCAGGCGGGTCCGCGCTTGCGGATGCTGCGAGAGCAGATACCAGGTCGAGGACAGCGCCGAGCCAGAGGTCTCGTGGCCGGCGACGATCAGCGTCTTGACCTGGTCGAGGAGCTGTTGGTCGCTCCACGGCTGGCCGTCGTCGGTCCGCGCGGCGAGCAGGAAGGAAAGGAGGTCGTTCTGCTCTTCCTCCTCGCCACGGCGTTCGGCGATCAGCCGCAGGATGATCCCGTTCAGCCTCTTCAGCGCGGCGCTGACCTTGCGGTTGTTGGGCGTCGGGATCGCCAGCGGCAGGTCGTAGAGCGACCAGACGCGGCGCTCGGCCTCGGCCAGCATGACTGTCACGCAGTCGACGATGGCATCGGCGTCCCCGCCGATGTCGCGCGAGAAGATGGCCCGCACGATGATCTCCAGCGAGAGCTGCATCATCTCGAAGTTGATGTCGATCTGGCCGTTGCGGGCGGCCGGCTCGCGCCAGCGCGCCACCGCCTCGTTGGTGCGCTCGAGCATGATGTCGGCCAGCGCGTTGATCCGCTCGCGCCGGAAGGCCGGTTGCGAGAGCTGGCGTTGCGAGCGCCACAGGTCGCCGTCGCTGGTGATCATGCCCAGGCCGAGCACCGGCTGGACCTTCTTGTAGAAGTCGCTCTTGCGGTAATTCTTGTTGTTGTGCTGGAGGACGTGGCCGACGTGCAGCGGGCTGGTCAGCATGTAGACCTTGGCGGGCCCCACCGGCAGGCAGACCACGTCTCCATAGTCTTGCGCGATCTTCACCAGATAGTGGATCGGATCGCGCTTCACCTCGGGCAGGACCCCCACCAGCGGCCGTCCCTTGGGTCCGGGCGCGGCTCGGGCATCCGCTTCGGGCGGTTTCGGTCGTGCGGTCATGGCTCGCTCCCCTTGTTCCTCGCTCCGGGCTGGAGCGGTTCCGGTCGCGAAAACCGGCGCCGTCAGCTCGGAATCTGCTTGTGCTGGATGCGCCAGATCCGGTCCTTCATGTCTTCCGACGCCGCGCCGATCAGGTGGGCCGCCATGCGGTAGCCGTTTTTCAGCGCCTCGCCCTGGAGGTATTCCAGGCATTCCAGGATCGCGCCGGCTTCGGCGACGTTCATGTTGATGGGCCGCCCTATGCCGGCGTCCGCATCGTGTCTGGCGTGAAGCTTGCTCATGATCGCTGTCTCTCCTTGGAGGGGTTGGCCTTGGTTGGGTTTGGATTGGGGGTCAGGCGGCGTCGGGAATGCTGAGCGGCACGACGTTGCGGACGACCGATCCCTTGAAGCCGCCCACGCGTCGCACCTTGGCGAGGGCCTCCCAGCTGATCTCGAACCGGCCGGCGACGGCGATGGTGTTGCCGATGCGGCGCGGACGGCCCTGCCAGAAGGGCAGGCAGTCGATGCGCTTGAGCAGCCGTGCGATCCGGATGTCGTAGGCCGAGACGATCTCGTCGATGCCGTTGGCCAGGCCGAACTCGGCGATGCCGCAGAACAGCTCGTTGCAGGTGAGGTTGAGCGAGGCCAGGCCCAGGTCACCGTCGTCGTCGCTGCCGTCGGGCTCCGCCGCGAAGCGGCTCACCTCCCAGACCCTGCGCTTGCGCGGCAGGGGCTGGTCTTCCATGAGCTCGGAAAACACGTCCCGCAGCATGTACGGGCCGGTCGTCGGCAGCAGCCGCCAAGTGCCGCGCAGCGTATTGGTGGCGTCGTATGCCAGCAGGTAGATCGGATCCAGATCGTCGAACTCGTCGCGCTCCAGACCGTTCTTGGACTTCACGTCCCAGCGCAACCGCTCCTTGAACACGCGGTGGCGCAGTCGGTGCATCTCCTCCAGAACCTCGCTCTTGGGTCCGACGGAGGCCGCCGTGATTATGTCGATCATTCTTGTGCTCCAACGGTGTTGACCCGTCCCATTGGAGCGCGCGGTAAGGTCTTCCACATCCTCCCAGAATTGGGGGGGAAGGGTGGTAGGGCGATTACATCGGCGGGACCGGCGCGCCACGCGCCGTCGGGCGGCCCGAAATTACGGGATGATGAGTCCTGACATGATCGCCTTCACGACGGCGTGGTACTTGGTGAAGACGCCGAGCTTCTGCATGGCGTTCTTCAGGTGGAAGACCACCGTGGACTCGGCGATGGACATGATCTCCGAGGTTTCCCAGGCGGTCTTGCCGCGCGCGGTCCACAGCAGGCATTCCATCTCGCGCGGCGAGAGATGCACGTCGGGAGGCACGTGGTCGGTCAGCACGTTGTCGACGACGGCCTCGTGAAAATGCAGCGCCAACAGGTGCAGCTCGTGGCGATAGGCGTCCCAGCAGCGCAGGAACTCGCGGGTCTTCAAATCCGAGGTCAGGGTGAAGGTCGCCATCTGGGTCATTTGGACGTGGACCGGCACGGTGATCCCGTTGAAGATGCCAAACTCCGAGGCTTCCTCGAAGATGCGCTGGCTCTTGTTCGGATAGCTCGGGTTGGGCAGCCCCTGGCCCCATTTCAGCGGGCGCACGCCGCGCGTGGCGCCGGCCATGACCGGATCGATTTCCACGTAGCCGTTGTCGGAGTAATGGCGGTGCCAGCCATTGGGATAGTTCGTGATCACGAAGGGGCGGTCGAGGCCCTGGGGCATCCGAAGGGTCGCGTAGGCGTAATGGCTGAAGCCCAACCGGTCGGCGCTGCGGTCGAGGACGGCGCTTAGCGAGGCGACGTCCTGCGGCCCATCCAGCGCGTTCAAAATATCTTCGACCGGCTTCTGCATGGTTGCCCCTGATGCGCCCTACCGCATGCTCAACCACGGATACCATAATTCATATGCCAAACACGTCTATTGCACAATCGGTTCGGTCATTGCCACCGCACGTGCGACCATACACCGATAGATTGCATTTTTAATTCAATACCGGTCGCCGGTCCCTTGGACGCCAATCTTGTGACGGCCTTTGGGTCCGAACCGCCTCAACCCCAGACCTCGGCCGCCGTTTCCAGGACCAGGGCGAGCTTGCGGCGCTGGTCGTCGTCGGTCATCCGGTTGCCGTGATGGGTGCTGGAAAAGCCGCATTGCGGGCTCAGGCACAGGCGGTCGAGGGCGACGTACCTGGCGGCCTCGTCGATCCGGCGCTTCAGCTCGTCCTTGCTTTCGAGCTCGGGGGTCTTGCTGGTGACCAACCCCAGGACCACGAACTTGTCGTCGGGCACGAAGCGCAGCGGCTCGAATCCGCCGGCGCGGTCGCTGTCGTATTCCATGAAAAAGGCATCCACCGCGAGCCCGCCCAGCACGGCCTCGGCGACCGGCTCGTAGCCGCCCTGGGCCACCCAGGCGCTCTTGAAGTTGCCGCGGCACATGTGGGTTCCAATCGCCATCCCCTCGGGACGGTCTTTGACCACCTCGTTCATCAGACGGACGTAGAGCGCGACCGTTTCGTCGGGATCGTCGCCGCGCGCCTGTACCATCTCGCGCATGTTGGCGTCGCAGAGATAGGCGAAGCTGACGTCGTCGACCTGAAGGTATTGGCAGCCCTCCGCCGCGAGCTCGGCGATCTCCTCGCGGTAGCCCGCCGTGTAGTCGGCCCAGAACTCTTCCGTGTCCGCGTAGGCGTCCGGCTCGATCGCCTCGTTGCCGGGGCGGAGATGGACCAGGGCGGGGCCCGGGATGGTGATCTTTGGCGCCGCCGTGGCGACCGACTTCAGGAACTTGAAATGGTCGACGAAGATCGGCTTGGCGCGGCGCACCTTGCCGGTGATCTTGACCACCGGCGGCTGCTCCTCGTTGGAGAAGCCCTGCAGCCGCCGCGCCTCCCACAGCTCCGCGCCCTCGAAAGCGGCGAGGAAGTCGAGGTGCCAATAGTCGCGCCTGAACTCGCCGTCGGTGACGACCTGAAAGCCGAGCTCCTGCTGCAGCGCCACGGCATCGCGGATCGCCGTGTCCTCGGCCGCCCGCACGGCCTCGGCCGAAAGCTCGCCGCGCTTGCCCTTGGCCCGCGCCTCGGCCAGTTCGGCGGGCCGCAACAGGCTGCCCACGTGCTCGGCGCGAAACGGCGGTGCCTTTCGCTGCGCCATCGGTCGTCCCCCCTTGATATTCGTTGGATTTCGTTGGAATCTTGTTCGCGGATCAGCCCAGCTCGAAATCGACGTTGACCTGGCCGGTCCCGCTGCTGCCGAAATATTCGCCGATCACCTCGCCCGCGCCAGCATACTCGTCCCAGCCGAGGGCGCCGAACAGCATCGCCGTGTCGATCATCGCGCATTCGCCGTAGCAGTGCTTGGCGTAGTCCGGCAGCATCGCCAGGAAGGCCTTGACCTCGCCCTCGCGCCACAGCTCGAGCACGCGCAGGTCGACCTGGCGGTTGAACTCGCCGTTGATCTCGTTGATGCCGGCCTCGGAGACCGCGTTCGGCCAGAAGGCGTGCGACATCGAGCCGCTGGCCAGTATGCCCACGGTGTGGTCGCTGGCCTCGATGGCCTTGCGCATGGCCTCGCCCATGCGCCGGCCTTCCTCGATGCTGGCGAACTGGTTGGCGGCGACCGGCACCACGCGCGCGGTTCCGTCGCCGTTCATGTGACGCATCGGGATCAGCGTGCCGTATTCGACCGGGATGTTCGGGTCGTCATGGGCGAGCGAGCGGAAGCCGGCCTCGCGCACCGCATCGGCGATCAGATGGGCGAGCTCGGGGTCGCCGGCGTAGGAATAGCTCAGGTCCTTGATGAAATGCGGCAGCTCGCCGCTGGTGAAGGTGCCCTCGAAGCGCGGCGAGGCGTTGATGTGGAAGCCCTGGTTGGTGATCCAATGGCAATCGATGTTGACATAGGCGTCGACGCCGCGCTCGCGGCCGCGGCGGCCGAGCTCGACGAGCCCCTGGATCGCGTTCCGCCGGATGCCCTTGTGCTTGTCGTAATTTTCGGACATCCAGATCGACGGCACGTGCGTGATCTTCGCTGCGAGACCTATCTTGCCCATGCCTTGCCCGTGCCTTGCCCGTGTGAAATGACCTCTGCGTCCGGCCCCCGCCGGCTTCGTCACGCGGCGCCCAGCTTCGGGATACGATGCTCGCCCATGGCGATACAGATGTTTTTGGTCTCCATGTAGAAATCGAAGCTGTAGTCGCCGCCGTCGCGCCCGATGCCGCTCGCCTTCGAGCCGCCGAAGGGCGAAGGCAGGTGGCGCACGTTCTGGGAGTTCACCCAGATCATGCCGGCCTCCAGCGCGTGGGCCATGCGGTGCGCGCGGCCGACGTCCCTGGTCCAGATGTACCCGGTGAGGCCGTATTTGACGTCGTTGGCGATCCGGATCGCGTCGGCCTCGTCCTCGAACGGGATCGCGGTCAGCACCGGGCCGAAGATCTCCTCCTGGGCGATGCGCATGCCGGTGTCGGCCTTGGCGAACAGCGTGGCGTCGACGAAGTTGCCCTCCGACGAATAGGCCGAACGGGTGCCGCCGGCGACGATCTCCGCCCCGTCCGCGCGCGCGACCTCCATGTAGCCCATCACCTTCTCCAGGTGCGTCGGGTGGATGAGCGGGCCGATCTCGGTGGTCGGGTCGAGCGGGTGGCCGACCTTGATCCTGGCCACCCGCGCGGCGAGCTTCTCGACGAATTCGTCGTGGACGGCGCGCTGGACCAGGAGGCGGTTGGAGGAGGTGCAGCGCTCACCGTTCAGGCTGTAGATCATGAAGATCGCGGCATCGAGGGCGCGGTCGAGATCGGCGTCGTCGAAGACGATCACGGGGTTCTTGCCGCCGAGCTCGAAATGGACGCGCTTCAGGGTCGGCGCGCCCTGGGCCATGATGGCGCTGCCGGTTGCCGATTCGCCGACGAAGGCGACGGCCTTGATGTCGGGATGCTCGGTGAGCGCCTTGCCGGCCTCCTCGCCGAGGCCGTTGACCAGGTTGACGACGCCTGCCGGCAGCCCCGCCTCGTGCATGATCTCGGCCAGCAGCATGGCGGTGAGCGGGCTCCACTCGGCGGGCTTGTGGACGACCGTGCAGCCGGCCGCCAGCGCCGGGGCGATCTTCCAGGTCGAGAGCATGAAGGGCGTGTTCCAGGGCGTGATCACGCCGACCGGCCCGATCGGCTGGCGGATCGTGTAGTTCATGTGCTCCTCGGCCGGCAGCGCCAGGCCATCGGCGGCGGCGGGCGCGCGGTCGGCGTAGAAGCGGTAGTTGACGGCGGAGCGCTGGGCGGCGCTGCTCATGAAGCGGATCGGCTGGCCGGTATCGATGCTCTCGACCAGCGCGATCTCCTCGGCGCGGGCGACGATCAGGTCGGCGACCTTGTGGAGGATGTCCTTCCGCGCCTTGCCCGAGACGCCGCGCCAGTCCGAAAACGCAGCGGCCGCGGCCGTGGCCGCCGCGTCGATGTCCGCGGCGTTGCCCCGCGCGACGTCGCAGATCTTGGCATTGTCGATCGGGGTCCGGTTCTCGAAGGTCGCGCCCGAGCGCCCGGCGTCCGGCGCGCCGTTGATGAAATGCCCCAAGACCTCGTTGCGGAAGCGCCCGAGATAGGCTTCGGACTTCTTCAGGTGCTCGTCGAGCATCGCGGTCATGCGGCGGGCTCCTTCTCCGCGCGGGCCTTCAGATAGTCGCGGATATTGCCCTTCTTGAAGTTGAGATCGGGATGGATCTCGGAGATCTCGAGCGAGAGCGCCAACGGCCGCTCGTCGAACAGCGCCGCGAGATGCTCGCTCAGCACGGCGAAGATCGCCTCGCCCTCGAGGCGCAAGGTCTCGACGTCGCGGCCGGCGCCGACCCGGAGATTGACGTGGACGAAACCGTTGTCGGGATGGCCGTCGGCGAGGCGGTACTGGCTGCGCGGCAGGCCGCGGCTGCGCATGCCGGCGACCGGGAAGACGCCGCCCTTGGCCGCGGCGGCGTGCAGCTTCTCGAAGAGCGCGGGCAGCTCCAACGCCTCCTCGAGGTTGCTCGAATACTCGACGAGGAAATGCGGCATCCTGGCCCCTCCCGATGGTTCCCGCCCGCCATCCGTGCCCCCGTTGCGGTCTGGCGCCGCATTTGACGGTAGGCGCGGATTAAATTAACATGTTAAGTATCACAAAGGCCCGGCTGGCTGTCAAGAATGGGTTGGCAAGGCTGGCTGGCAAGGCTGGGCTGTCCGGATCGCAAGGCCGCCGGGGCGAGGCGGATCGGCGAGGGAACAGGAGCACGGAATGAAGTTGCTGAGTTTCGAGGCCGGCGGCCGCGCCTCGTTCGGCGTCGTGGAGGGCGCCGGCGTGATCGACCTCAAGCCCCGCCTCGACGGCGTGGCCGATCTGCGCGACCTGTTCGCGGCCGGCCGGCTCGGCGACGCGGCGGCGGCGGCCAAGGGCGCCGACCGCGACTTCGGCCTCGACGAGATCCGTTATGCCCGGCCGATCCTCCATCCGGAGAAGACGATCTGCATCGGCGTCAACTACGCCGACCGCAACGCCGAATACCGCGACGGCACCGACCTGCCGAAGTTCCCGAGCATCTTCATGCGCGCGCCGGGCTCGCTGGTCGGTCATGGGGAGCCGATCGTGCGGCCGCCGGAATCCGAGCAGCTCGACTACGAGGGCGAGATCGCGATCGTCATCGGCAGGGGCGGCCGGCGCATCCCGGAGGCCGAAGCCGAGGCGCATATCGGCGGGCTCACCTGCCTGAACGAGGGCACGATCCGCGACTGGCTGCGCCACGGCAAGTTCAACGTGACCCAAGGCAAGAACTTCGAGCGCTCCGGCGGGGTGGGCCCATGGATCGTCACCGCCGACGAGTTCGACGGCTACGGCGACCTCCGGGTCACCACGCGGGTCAACGGCGAGGTCCGCCAGGACGACACCACGGCGAGCCTGCTCTTTCCCTTCGCCCATCTCATCGCCTACGTCTCGATCTACACGGCGCTCAAGCCAGGCGACGTGATCTCGACCGGCACGCCGACGGGGGCCGGGGTCCGCCTCGACCCGCCGGTCTGGCTGAAGCCGGGCGACGTGGTGGAGGTCGAAGGGCAGGGGATCGGCGTGCTCTCCAATATGGTCGAGGACGAGGCGGCATGATGCGGCGGCGCAAGGGCGAGAAATGGTAGGACCGGAACCCGCGCGCGACCTGTCGGGCGATGCCGGCGCGCCGATGCGCGAGTTCGAGCGGTCCCTGCCGATGGCGCTCCTGCGCGCCCGCGAGGCGGTGATGGACCGCTTCCGGCCGGTGCTGCGCGCCCACGGCGTGACCGAGCAGCAATGGCGCGTGCTGCGGGCGCTGGCCGCGACCGGGCCGATCGACGCCGGCGGCCTTGCCGGGGCCTGCCGCCTGCTGCCGCCGAGCCTGACCCGCATCCTCCGCGACCTCCTGGCCCGCGGCCTCATCGCGCGGAACACCGTGGCCCGCGACCAGCGCGTCTCGGAGATCTCGATCACGCCGCGCGGCCGCGATCTCATCGCCAAGGTCGGCCCGCACTCGGAGCGCCAGTACGGCGAGATCGCCGAGCTGCTCGGCCCCGGCGACCTGGAGCGGCTCTACGACCTGCTGGAGCGCCTCGAGCGCCGGCTGACGGCGTAAGCCCAGGGCCACCACCCAATCCCAAGTATCATGCCGTTTGAGGGGCATTTCACGTCGCGAATTTGCTATTCCATCCCCGTCGCCACGCGTAAGAGATGCCCGCGGGGCCGGGCCCATATCCAATCCGGGGGAGAACCGTAAATGGCCGCCAAGCCAAAGAAGGACGTCAAGAGCGATATCGAGATCGCCCGCGCCGCCGCCATGAAGCCGATCGGGGAGATCGGCGCGGCGCTCGAAATTCCCGACCACGCGCTCGAGCCCTACGGCCGCTTCAAGGCCAAGATCGGCGGCGACTTCAGGGCCGGATTGGCGGATCGCCCGGACGGCAAGCTGATCCTGGTCACCGCGATGACGCCGACGCCCGCGGGCGAGGGCAAGACCACGACCACGGTGGGCCTCGGCGACGGCCTCAACCGGATCGGCAAGAAAACCATTGTCTGCCTGCGCGAGCCCAGCCTGGGGCCGTGCTTTGGCATCAAGGGCGGCGCGGCCGGCGGCGGCTATGCCCAGGTGGTGCCGATGGAGGACATCAACCTCCACTTCACCGGCGATTTCCACGCCATCGGCGCCGCGCACAACCTGCTCTCCGCGCTGATCGACAACCACATCCACTGGGGCAACGCGAAGGCGATCGATGCGCGCCGCATCGTCTGGCGCCGCGTGGTCGACATGAACGACCGGGCGCTGCGCGACGTGGTGCTGTCGCTGGGCGGCGTGGGCAACGGCTTTCCCCGCCAGTCGGGCTTCGACATCACCGTGGCCTCCGAGGTCATGGCGATCTTCTGCCTCGCCGACGACCTGGAGGACCTGCAGGCCCGGCTCGGCAAGATCGTCATCGGCTACACCCGCGAGCGCGAGCCGATCTATGCCCGCGACCTCGAGGCCGACGGCGCCATGTCGGTGCTGCTGAAGGACGCGCTCAACCCCAACCTGGTGCAGACGCTGGAGAACAACCCGGCGATCATCCACGGCGGGCCCTTCGCCAACATCGCCCATGGCTGCAACTCGGTGATCGCCACCAAGACGGCGCTCAAGCTCGCCGACTACGTGATCACCGAGGCCGGCTTCGGCGCCGACCTGGGCGCGGAGAAGTTCTTCGACATCAAGTGCCGCAAGGCCGGCCTCAAGCCGGCCGCCGCGGTCATCGTGGCGACGATCCGCGCGCTCAAGATGCACGGCGGCGTGGCCCGCGACGCGCTCGGCGCGAAGAACGTCGAGGCGGTGACGGCGGGGCTTGAGAACCTCGGCCGGCACATCCGCAACATCGGCCAGTTCGGCGTGCCGGCGCTGGTCGCGGTCAACCGTTTCACCTCCGACAGCGACGCCGAGGTGGCCGCGGTGCGCGAATTCTGCGCCGGGCTCGGGGTCGAGGCCTACGAATGCACGCATTGGGCCGACGGCGGCGCCGGCACCGAGGCGCTGGCCCATGCGGTGGCGAAGGTGGCCGATTCGGGATCGTCGCAGTTCCGGCCGCTCTACGACGACGCCAAGAGCCTGTGGGAGAAGACCCGCACCGTCGCGCGCTCGATCTACGGCGCCGACGACATCATCGCCGACAAGCGGGTGCGCGAGCAGTTCGTCCAGTTCCAGGAACAGGGCTTCGGGCGCTATCCGATCTGCATGGCCAAGACCCAGTACAGCTTCTCCACCGACCCCAACCTGAAGGGCGCGCCGGTCGACCACGTGGTGCCGATCCGCGAGGTTCGCGTCTCCAACGGCGCGGAGTTCCTGGTGGTGATCTGCGGCGACATGATGACCATGCCCGGCCTGCCCCGCGTGCCCGCCGCCAACCACATCCAGATCGGCGGATCGGGCCAGATCGAGGGCCTGTTCTAGCCCGGATATCTCAAACTATGGGTGCATCGGGGCTCTGAATCTGGGAAAATATCTGTGCGATCAAATAGTTATCCCGGCACAGAGGAGTTCCCCGATGCCCACAGAGTGTAGCGCGGATTTGT